>ENA-OUOG01000056-OUOG01000056.1-marine-metagenome-genome-assembly--contig:-NODE-56-length-119854-cov-6.363617_pt1 | contig 119854 bp, 77 predicted proteins | sample MGYA00248635_ERZ508505 | MGnify/ENA primary metagenome ERZ508505 (study PRJEB26176, sample SAMN06267871) | marine metagenome | isolation source: Saanich Inlet, British Columbia, Canada | place: Pacific... | reverse complement strand
GCAGCGTGTACAGGTCGATGAACAGCATCGTCGCGACGTTGAGCACCTGCGTGTGCAGCAGGAACTCGCTCGCGACAGCGAACTCGCTGTACTCGTCGAGCGTATTCTGCGTCCGGCGCACCATGTAAATCTCCAGCAGCGCGATGCAGGCGAACCAGACCCGGTACGCGCGCTTTTTCTCCGGGCTCGGCGGGAGGGTGGGATCGCCGTACCGCTCGGTGGTCGTGAACCTCGAGACCACGCCCGCCACTCGCTCGAACGCGCGCTTAAGGGTCGCTCCCGCGCTGGAGAGCGACAGCATCGCGCCTCGAGCACCGGTGGTCGCCGTGAACGTGTGCGGGGCGCTCCGACTCGGGCGCCGGCAGGTTAATAACCCACAAATAATCCACACACCACGTCCAAGTTTGGAGCGATGTTGAACTCCGCGCGAGCCGAGGCGACCGGACGTGTCCTTCCCGCGTTCGCGAGGTCGCGAGGTCGAGCGCGCTTCCCTTCGCGATGAAACCCCACCCGCGAGCGTTCGCGCGAAGAGACGCGAAGAGGCGCGCGGAGGTGTGTGCGACACGAAGGATTTTGTCGAACGTGAAAAAGCGTGAGGTGCTTGTTCGACCGACAACGAGCATCTTGTTTTAGACCGCCGTTGCCGAGTCACAAAAAATATCTGACATTCTCGATCCTTTCACGGGTAAAAACCCAAGAAAATCGCTCGGAGAAAAGCTCAAAAACTTCCCGGCAGCGTTCTACAGACGGGTTATCCGGTGCGCCGGATCAACGGCAGTCGGACGATGACAATGCGACAAATGGGGCAAATGCGTCCGAGTCACCGCGCAACTGCCAGATTTCTGTGACGTCACCCGCCCGTGACACACGCACGCGATGGCGGCTTCCTGCCTTTCCGCCCGCGGGCTCGCCTCCGCGGCGCCCGCGCTGGCCCCCACCCACCGCGGCGCCCGCGCGCGCCGCGCCGTGGACACGACCACGCGCGCCAAGGCTGTGGCCGAGCCCCCCGCGAGCGAGGTGCGCAACTCCGACATCACCATGTGGGAGGGCACGAAGCGCCTGCAGACGCAGACGACGGAGATCGGGCCGGACACGACGTGCATCCGCTCGCTTGACTGGGACCGTGACCGCTTCGACATCGAGTTCGGGCTGGAGAAGGGCACGACGTACAACTCGTACGTGATCAAGGGCTCGGAGAAGACCGCGCTCGTGGATGCGTCGCACGAGAAGTTCAAACAGCTCTACCTCGACACCCTGGCGGGGGTCGTGGACCTGAAGGACATCGACTACATCGTATGCTCGCACACCGAGCCGGACCACTCCGGTTTGATCGGCCCGATCCTGGACCTCGCCCCGAACGCCACCGTCGTAGGGAGCAAGGTGTGCCTCAAGTTCCTCGAGGACCTCGTGCAGAAGCCCTTCAAGCAGCAGGTTGTGAAGGGCGGCGACGTCGTCGACCTCGGCGGCGGGCACGCTCTGAAGTTCATCATGGCGCCCAACCTGCACTGGCCGGACACGATGTTCTCGTTTGACCCCGCGTCCAAGCTCATGTACACGTGCGACGCGTTCGGGAGCCACCTGTGCTCTGAGGACGTCTTCGACACCTCGCTCGAGCAGGTATTGCCGCACTACCGCTTCTACTACGAGTGCCTGATGAAGCCCAACGCGCGCAGCGTGCTCACCGCGCTGCGCAAGTGCGCGAGCGAGGAGGCTGACTTCGTGGGCATCTGCAACGGGCACGGTCCTTTGCTTAAGTACAACGTCGAGGAGCTCGTGGGCGGGTACAAGCGCTGGTCCGAGGATGCGCTGGAGAAGGCGAAGGCGAAAACCGCGGTGTTTTACACGAGCGACTACGGTTTCTCCGACCGCCTGTCGCAGAGCGTCGCGCGCGGGCTGTGCAAAGCCGAGGTGGAGGTGGAGATGATGGACATGAACACCGCGGACACGCAGGAGCTCATCGAGGCGGTCGCGGGCGCCGCGGGCATCGTGCTGCTGGCGCCGCCCACCTCCGGGCCCGCGCACGACGCGCTCGCCGCCATCGTGGGTTCGTGCAACAAAAAGCAGAAGCTTCTCATCGGCGAGTCGTACGGCGGCGCGGACGAACCCGTGGACACGCTCGCGGTGAAGTTCGCCGGGCTGGGCCTCGCCGAGGTTGTCCCGGCGCTGCGCGTCAAGGAGGCCCCCACGGAGGCGACGTACCAGCTGTTCGAGGAGTCCGGCACGGACTTAGGGCAGGTGCTCACGAAGAAGGAGGCGCTCAAGGCGATGAAGAGCGCCATGTCCCCGGACGTCGCGCGCGCGCTCGGTCGCGTGTCGGGCGGTTTGTACGTGGTGACCGCCGCGCAGGGCACGGCGACGAGCGCGATGGTCGCGTCGTGGGTCGCGCAAGCTTCGTTCGAACCGTTGGGGTTCACCGTGGCGATCGCGAAGGACCGCGCGATCGAGTCGCTGATGCAGGTCGGGGACAAGTTCGTCCTGAACTGCCTCCCGGAGGAGGGCTTCGAGCCCATCATGAAGCACTTCCTGATCCGCTTCCCGCCCGGCGCCGACCGCTTCGAGGGCGTCGAGTGGGCGCCCGCGTCGTGCGGCGCGCCCATCCTCAAGGAGGCCGCGGCGTACATGGAGTGCACGGTGGTGTCGCGCATGGAGGCGGCGGACCACTGGATCGTCTACTCCGAGGTGCGCGACGGGAAGGTGTTCAAGGATGAGAAAACCGCGACGCACCACAGGAAAGTCGCGTCGTACTACTGAACAAAACGCCTTTTTGCCGTCGAGGGTACGCGCCTCCGAGGGTTCGCGCCGAAGCTCGGTTGCGAGCTCGTCGTCCATAACAGACGGTACACATAGAGACGACGACGACACTTGTAAAGATACAGAGAAAAGAATACACGAAAAAGAACGTTCGAAAATTCGTTCACCCTATGGCGTTTAGCGACCCCGCGAACCAGCGCTCGCGTACCACGTTTCCCGCCTTTGGAAGAAGCGCGCCGGCGTCGGCGTCGCGCAGCCGCCTTTGCTCGACGCTCTGCGTGTGCGCCACCGCCGTGCGCGTCAGCACGGCCGCCGAGACCGTGGTGTCGTCGTGCGTGTGGAACACGCCGAACGCGCCCGCGCGCCCGCACCCCGCCACCGCCAGCACCGCGGCGAGCGCGCCGGTGCTCAGTCCCCACCCCTCGTCGCGGACGAGGCGCACGATGCCGAAATCGGACCCGCCGGTCTCGCCGGGGAGCGCTTCGCCGTCCGCCTCGTCCAGCAGGCACGAGGGGCCGCGGAGCGCGGCGCGCGCCGGGGAGACGGCGTCCACGGGGACGGAGGGCATGACTGGTGTGTTTCGTTCGAAAGGGAGCCAGGAAGGCGGACGGGGACGGAGGCGCGTCAGCGGCGGCGCGAACGAGGGAAAGGTTTTTTCTTTTTCGGTATTTCTCGCGAGCGTGTCGGCTCGATCGAGTGCGCCGAAGACCGACGTCCGAAACGACTGTCGTCGAGCGCCGAAAGGTCGCGGCGGACACGTCAGGTGACGTGTTGGGTGGCGCGACCGGACGCGCGGTGGCGACGCTCGCGAGCGCGTTTCCGGCGGAGACGGGTGGGAATCGGGTCGGGGACGAACGCGCGGAGACGTACCGACTGGCGAGAACAGTCCCGTGGCCGCGGCGAAGACGGCGCGGTCCATCTCCGGCGCGTCTTCCGTCGCGATGGGCGCGTTTTTGCCGGGAGTCGCGGACATCCTCGTCAGCGCTTTTCCACGTCGCGAGGAACCCCGGGTCGGCGCGAGCGACGCGCCGGTTCGAGCGGCGCGGCGCGTGCACTCGGCGGACCGTGTGCGTGCGGCGCACCCGCACGAGCACGCGCGGCGCGAACACCGCACGGGGGTCGCCGGCGCCACACGCGCGGTCGCGGTCACCACGCTCATCGTGTCGTCGAATCAATCGAGGGCGTCGCTTTTCGCCCGGCGCTCTGCTTCACCTGCGCGGTCGCGCGGAGGCCGAGGCGTGTGGGTGTCGAGCGCGGAACGCTCCAGGGCTGAACGCGCGCGTCGGGAAGACCGCGAACGCGTGGAGATGTCGGACGCGCCTCTGTTGTGAGATGCGCGGCGCGAAGTGACCACCCCCGCTCGACGAGTCTCGGACGCTTTTTCAGGGAAACAATCTCTGCTGATCGACCGCGCCACGGTGTCGCGCGCTCGCCACCGCGCTTTCGGACGCGAATCTTCGCGGCGCCGAACGGCGTTTCGATTCGACAAAAAAAAACCTCCGTAACAACGCGAGCGTCTAGCGCAACCGCCGCTCTTCCCGCGTACGTTCCTCGAACGACGTCCCTCTCTCTTACACCGCGCGCGCGTCCTCAGCGTCTCCCTACTCTACGTGTCGTGCTTTTACGCGAACGAGAATCCGCCTATGTCCTACGATGTAAACGAAACGCGGTAAGCGTTAAAAAACCATCCGTCACGACACCGTGCGCCCAAACGCGACGGCGCTGATGTACAGATTCTTGGCCCACTTCTCCTTGACGTGCGTCGAGGGAAACGCCGACGTGCGCAGCGTCTCCTGCGTCTCGTCCGCCGGGCGGCGGCGCGGGATGCTGAGCACGTACGCCGCCTGGTCGGGCGTCGCCGCGCAGCACGTGATACGGAACCCGCTGTCCCACCTTCGGTGGATGCCCTCCGAGGGGTACATGAAGTCCAGCTCCACGCACTGGTCCACGAATCCCGCGTTGCGGCTCATCACAACCGCCCACCGCGTTCCCGAAGTCGCCATCGACGTGACGTAGAACCCCTCCTTCCACTTCTTGTTGATCCACTTGAACGGGAACGAGTCCGAGACTTTGTACGACTGCTGCGTGTACGGCGTGCCCTTGGACATGATCACCAGCGCCGAACCGGTCGTCGAACCCGCGAGCGCGGTGATGTAGTACCCGTCGTCCCACTGCTCTAAAATCCAATCCTTGGGCAAAAACTGCGTGGAGAGCTCCCACACCTGCGCGTTGAACCCCGTGCCGGCGTCCATGATGAGCGCCCACAGCTCCTGCGCGCACGACACGCTGGAGATGAACAAACCGTCGTCGTTGCCCTTGTCCACGTGCTGCTCGATGCGCGAGTTTGCGACGTTGTAGTGGTACCGCTGCTTCATCGGGCGGTGCGCGTTGTAGATGGTGATCCACTGCTGCGCGGGCATGCCTAAACGAACCTTCTTGCGCGGGCGCCCGTCCTCGCCCTCCTCCTCCAGCGTCTCCGCCTTGCGCTTCGAACCCACCTTCTGCGCGCCCTCCGTGCTGATGGGCCGCCGGGACGTCGGCCCGCAGAGCGGCTCGAAGAGCGCCGCGAGCGCGCCGTACTTGGGCTCCTCGTCAAACTTCAGGTTCACCACCGCCTCCATGTACTGCCGGAACGCCTGCGGCGTGTACCGGCAGAGCGCCTCCGCGCTCGTCGCCATCTTCTTCTTGCACACCAGGAACCCCTTGTTGTCCCCCTGGTAGCCCTGCCACGGCAGCCGCCCCTTCAATAAGAACAGCAGCGTGTACGCCAGGGACTCCAGGTCGTCTCGCCTCGAGCCCGTTCTTCCGAGGTGCGCGTGCACGGAGGCGTACCGCACCGTACCGCGGAAGATGTCGGGCCGCTGGTCGTAGTCGACGTGCGTCGAGCAGATGGCGTCGCGCCAGCGCGTGGCGAGGCCGAGGTCCACCAGGTACAGCTTCTTCTCCGTGGGCGTGCCCGGGGGCCCGAGCAGGAAGTTCTCCGGCTTGATGTCCCCGTGCACGAAGCCCTTGCTGTGGAAGTTCTCCAGGATCGCCAGCGCCTCCACCGCGATGCACGCCACCATCTCCTGCGACATGAGCTGGCTGTTCGTGTTCCACGTGTCCCACAGCGACGGGCCGAGCAGGTCCATCACCATCACGTAGTACTCGCCCTGCCGCCCCTTGTAGTGCACCTTGGGCACGCCCAAGATCCCGCCTAAAGTCGAAAACGCGTTGTACACGGACCACTCGTACGGCGGGCCGTAGTTGCACCCCTTGCTGCTCCGGTGCTCAAACTTCAGCGCCACCTGCACGGCGTTGGAACCGCCCTCGTGCGCGGGCCTTGTGCCCGCGCTCGAAAGGCGCGTGCCCACATACACCTGCCCGAACCCGCCCTTGCCGAGCTTACGCTCCACCTTGTACACGGGGGACCCGCCGACTTGCGCCTGCGAAAAGAATGAAACGAATGACGAGCAGGGGATCCATCGCGCGGGGAGAAGGGGAGGTTAACAGTCTACTTCGATCGATCGATCGGAGACGAAAACGCGTCGGTTCGGGCGATTTAGGTTTACCGCGCGCGAGATGAGATTGGTCTCGGAACTCGGGTGTATCGCGCGACGCGACGTGGACGCACCCTGTCAGGCACGGGGGAAGCATCGTCCGCGTCCGCCTGCACGGGCTGGTCTCCGCTCCTCTCCTCGCTGACCTCCATCCCGGCCGCGTTCTTCTTTTTCCCGCGCCCGGTGGCCGGTTTCGCAGCCTCCGGATCTATAAAAGCGGGCGCGTCCGCTTTCTTCTCCGCGCGCCCGGCCTTCGCGGCTCCGGAAGCGGGGCGAGGTTCGGCGTCCGCCTTCGCCCCCTCGTCCGGCTTAGTCGCAGGCGAGTCCTTCTTTTCCCCTGCCAGTTTCTCGGGTGCTTCCGCGCCCGACTTCCGCGCAGGACGCTTCGGCATCACCCCACGAAACGCTGTCCTCCCGCGTTTTCACGCGAGGAAAGACGGATGTCGCGCCCCGGACGCCGGCCGAACCCTGCAGTCGCGACGCGACTAGGGATGTGCGCGCGGGTCGAACGGTTCGCTCGATACACTAATAGACAAGCGAGCGTTTCGCCTGACGGGCAGGCGCGCGCGCGTCTGCGGTGTGGGCAGCGCGCGCCGAGCCGCGTGCAATCAATCGTCGGGCGGTTTCGCTTTTCCCGCGATTTTCCGCCCGGTGGTTGACGTCCGAAACATGGGCACTTTTCCACCGGGATCGAGCACTCCGAGACGCGCGCGACGCGCGCCGTGCCATGCTGATCGCGACCCCCGCGCCGTCGCGAGCCTCGGTGTTCGGATCGAGAGACCGACTGCGTCGTCGTTCAGCTCCGCGCGGCCGTTCGACGGGCGCGGCAGGTCGCCCCCCGTCGCGCGCGGCGATGGCGTCCGCCGCGCGCGACGCGCTCGGCACGATGGATCGCGACGTCGTCGCGGACGGCGTGCTGCACGTGCACACGCCGCTGCTCTTCTCACGCCCCATGAGCGACCTGCTGGGCCGGGACGTGTACATCAAGCTCGACCCTTTCCAGCCCTCCGGGTCGTTCAAGCTGCGTGGCATAGGGTACACGTGCCAGAAGGCCCTGAAACACGGCGCGCGCTCCTTCACGAGCAGCTCCGGCGGCAACGCGGGCCTCGCCACGGCGTACGCCGGCGCGGCGCTTGGCGTCCCCACGACGGTGGTGGTTCCGAGCACCACCCCCGAGTTCATCCGCGATCGACTCGCCGCGCTCGGCGCGCGCGTCGTTGTGCACGGCGCGCAGTGGTCCGAGGCGAACGAGGAAGCCGTGCGGCGCAACGAGAAGGACGGGGGGAAGCTCGTGCACCCCTTCGACGACCCCGACACCTGGACCGGCCACGCCACGCTCGTGCACGAGACGGTGGCGGATCTCGCAAAGGCGACGAGAACGATGACGAAGGACGCCGTCTCGCCCTCCGATGACGAAAGAACGACGAAAATCGCCGCGATCGTCACGTGCGTGGGCGGCGGCGGTTTGCTGGCGGGCATCCTGCAGGGCCTGAGGGAAACCGGTTTGTCGGAACACACGCGCGTGGTCGCCGCCGAGACGCTCGGCGCCGATTCCATGACGACGTCGCTGGAAGCGGGGAAGGTGGTGACGCTTCCCGGGATCACGTCCGTGGCGAAGAGTTTAGGTGCGGCGGCGCCTTCGTCGACGGTGTTTACAATGGCGTACGAGCTGTACGACCGAGACGAAAAGTCGCGACTCGTGATGCCGCTGAGGGTGACGGATCGCGACGCCGTAAACGCGTGCTTGCGCTTCGCCGACGACCATCGCGTTTTGGTCGAGCCCGCGTGCGGCGCGGCGCTCGCCGCGGTGTACGGGGGACAAAAAAAAGCGGAAACGTGGCTGAAGGGCTTGAAAGACGGACCGGTCGTCGTGGAGGTGTGCGGCGGCGCGATCGTCGACCGGGGGGTGCTCGAGGCGTACGCGAAACAGTTCGGGATCGAGGAGTAGTTAGTATCGACGCACGGCGCGCGGTTCGAGCTTTTTTTATGGACAACCACACCACAAAAAGTCTGACAAGGCGAAATCGTCGAGCGCTCCGACGCGCGTCGTGATCGACGACACTCGACAGAGGCGGAAGCTTCCGCGACGCCGACTTTCGCGGATCTCAGTCGGCGACGCGCGGAGAGGGCGCCGGGAGCGGCAGGCGCGATGGGCGCGGACGACGCGCTGCTCAGCGAGCTGGGGGTGACCGCGCGGGGGGAGCGGGACGTGGCGCGCGACGTCATACGCGATGCCGCGCTCGCCGCCGCGGCGAGAGCCGCGTCGGCGAGGCGCGCGCCCGCCGCGGCCGATGATGAGGAGGCGGCAGAGGCGGGTGACGCCGGGACCGGCGCCGGCGAGACGCGGGGCGGCGCCGGGGGCGGGGGCGGAGCCGATTCCGGCCTTCCCTCATCTCGAACGCACACGCCCGCGACGCGCGAGCTCCGTCGTCTTCGCGAGGAAGCCGCGACGGTGGCTGCGGAGCTCGCGTCCGTGCGCGACGCCCTGGCCGACGTTCGCGCGAAAGCCGCCGAGGGGACGGCGCCCGCCGACGCGCCGCTGGTGATCGCCGTGGGCGAGCGGCGCGTCGCCGGCCTGGTGGAGAAGCGCGCGGCGCTCCGCGCGCGCGTGCGGGACGCGGAGGCGGTCGTCTCCGCCGAGGCGGACGCGGCGCGGACCGGGGGTGTGGGACGCGCGGCGGCGACGCCGCCGCGGCGACGCGAGACGCCAACCGACGCGCCGAGCGCGCCGCCGCCCGCCGCGACGCTCGACGAGGACGACGACTTGGACGCGTTGCTGGACAGCATATCCGCCGGCGGTCCGCGCGCGCGCGCCGGTGAAACCCTACTCGATGGAAGGCCGGGCGCGAGCGCGCGCGCGGGAACGGCCGGCGAGACGGAGCGCGAGCGGCTGATCCGCGCCGGCGTTTTGACACCGTTCGCGTCGCTGGACGGCTTCGAGCGGCGCGTCGCGTCGGCGGCGGCGTCGACGACGTCTCGCGGCGTCGACCCCGCGGCGGCGACGGCGCACGCCGTGGCGGCGACGCGCGCGTGGCGCGAGGGGCGCAGTCGCGCCGTGCTGCTGGAGGGGGACGCCGTCCCGCAGCAGCAGCCGGCGGCGCGCCCGTTCGCCAGGCACGGCGGCGCGCGCGCGGCGGATGTCGGCGCCGGCGCGCGCATGGCGGAGAAGCGACGCGAGTGGCGCGGGAAGAGCGACGCCGCCGCCGCCGCGCTCGAGCACGAGCTCGGCGGGAGGAAGCGGCGGAGGAGGAGGCAGCGCGACGCCGCGTACAGCAGCGACGAAGAGCACACGGAGGAGGAGGAGGAGGAAGCTGAGGTGGAGGTGGAGGTGGCAAGGGACGCACCGGAACCGGCGGAGGGGCCGCCTCGCCGCGCGCGCGGAAAAAAAACGCGCGAGGTGAAGCGCGAGCCGGCGGCGGCGACGGTCGCCGCCGGCGGGTCCGGGTCCGGCGGCTTCGTGATCCCCAAGCGCGAGCCGCGCGACGCGGCGGCGCGCACCACCGCTAGCGGTCGGGGCGAGGACGCGAGCCGGCCGGAAACAAAACAGGGGGGGCGTTGGGCGTGTCCCGCGTGCACGTTCGCCAACCCCGGGGGCGACGCGTGCGCGCTCTGCGAGACGCCGCGGTCGGCGGTGGCGCTCCCCAGCGCTGACGACGACGTCGAGTTCGTCGGGGAGGTGCCCGCGCCGGAGGGGCCCGAAGGCTCGGCGAAGGCTCGGAGAGGACCGGCGCGCGCGAACGGAGGCGCGTCCGGCGTGCATCCTGGCGGCGCGGCGGCGCCCCCGCCCCGGCGCGCCGCCGAGGTTGCCCGCAGGCGCGCCGGCCGCGCCGCCGAGGCGGAGGCTGAGGACCTGAGCGTCAGCGCGAGCGGATCCGAGTACGGCGGGGAGTCTGAGGAGGAAGAGGAGGAGGAGGACGACGATGTTGACCTCGAGGAGGAGCTCCCGGAGGAGGAGGAAGAGCAGGAAGTGGCCGTTCCGAGGCGCGCGCGGACGGCTCGCGGCGGCGGCGTTGGCGCGACCCGCGCGGCGTCTTCTCGCGCTCCGGTTCCCTCGCGCGCTTTTGCGCGCGCCCCCCCCCCGGTTCCCCCCCCGGGCGCGTCTCCGTCGGAGATTTTGTTCGACGGGGGCTTGCGTTTGCCCACGGCGACGTACGATTCGCTTCTCGAGCACCAGAAGACAAGTTTGAAGTGGCTGTGGGAGCTGCACTGCCAGCGCGCGGGCGGCATCATCGGCGACGAGATGGGTTTGGGGAAAACCGTACAAGTCGCGGCGTTTCTGTGCGCGCTCGAACGCAGCGGCTTGTACCGCCCGTCGCTCATAGTGTGTCCCGCGACGATGTTGCGTCAGTGGCGCCGCGAGCTGCGGATATGGGCGCCCCGCCTAAACCCCGGCATCCTGCACGAGTCCGCGGTGAGCGCCTCTTCGCTGGCGGCGGCGGGGGGGGACAAGAAGCTCGCGCGGCGGAAGATGCTTCGTTCATGCGTGAACGACCCGAAAGGCGTCGTGTTAACGACGTACGAGCACGTAAGAGGCGCTCTGCGCGACTCTTTGCTTTCGCTTCGGTGGGGCTACGCGATTCTGGACGAGGGGCACAAGATCCGCAACCCGGACGCGGATGTCACCATCTGCGCGAAGCAGTTACAGACGGTGCACCGGATCATCATGACGGGCGCGCCTATTCAGAACCGGCTCAGCGAGCTGTGGAGCCTGTTCGACTTTTGCTTCCCCGGGAAATTAGGGACCCTGCCGGTGTTCCAAGCCGAGTTCGCGGCGCCCATCCAGGTTGGGGGATACGCGAACGCGAGCGAGCAGCAGGTGGTGACGGCGTTCCGGTGCGCGACCACTTTGAAGGACCTGATTTCGCCGTTCCTGTTGAGAAGAATGAAGGCGGACGTGAACATCGCGCTGCCCGCGAAAACAGAGCAGGTGCTGTTCTGCCCGATGACGAGCGACCAGCGCGAGGCGTACCGCGCGTTCGTCCAGTCGCGCGACGTGGAGGAGATTTTGGAAGGGCGGCGAGAAGCGCTGTCCGGAATCGACGTCTTGCGCAAGATCGTGAACCACCCCGATCTACTAGAGCGGCGTACGAAAGCCACGCACGTCGATTACGGCAACGCGGAGCGCAGCGGGAAGCAGATGGTCACCATGAAGGTGCTTTCCCTGTGGCGCGAGCAGAAACACCGCGCGCTGCTCTTCTCGCAGACGCAGCAGATGCTGGACATCCTGGAAGCCGCCGTGGCGGACGCCGGGTACGTGTACCGCCGCATGGACGGCACGACGCCCGTTCAGCACCGCATGCGGCTCATCGACGAGTTCAACTCGGACGAGAACGTGTTCGTGTTCCTGCTCACCACCAAGGTGGGCGGGCTGGGCGTCAACCTCACCGGCGCCGACCGCGTGCTGCTGTTCGACCCGGACTGGAACCCCTCCACGGACGCGCAGGCGCGCGAGCGCGCCTGGCGCATCGGCCAAAGAAAGGAGGTGACTGTGTACCGCCTGGTCACCGCGGGCACCATCGAGGAGAAGGTGTACCACCGGCAGATCTACAAGGAGTTCCTCACGTCCAAAGTGCTGCGAGACCCGAAGCAGCGGCGCTTCTTCAAGGCGAAGGACCTCGCCGACCTGTTCGCCTGGGAGGAGGACGCGCGCCGCGGCGGCGACGACGGCGGCGACGGCGGAGCCGCCATCGAGACCGCCGAGCTCTTCGCCGAGGTGGAGGGCGAACTCAGAGCCGCGGACTTCGAGCGGGGCGACGGCGCCGCGTCCTCCTCCCGGGAGGAGGAGGACGGCGAGATCGCGGATGCTACGAACGACGACGACCCGAACGGCGCCGAGAAAAACGCGTGGGACCCCAGCGCGGTTCCCGGGTCGGCCACGACCGGGAAGGCGAGAAAAAAACACGCGCCGGGCGGGTTCCGCGTGGCGGACGCGCCGAGTTCGATTTCGGGCGGGGACGACGGCGAGGGCGACGCGGCCATCATGCGCTCGCTGTTCGGCGGCGGCGGCGGCGGCGGCGGCGGCACGATCCGCGGCGCGATGAACCACGACGCCATCGTCAACGCGAGCGGCGGGCGCGACCACCTGGTGGGCGGGAGCGCCGCCGCCGAGGCGGACCGCGTCGCGCGGCGGGCGCACGCCGCCGTGACCCAGTCGGGCCGAGCGCGACTGGCGTCCAACGTCGCCGTGCCCACGTGGACCGGGCGATCCGGCGCCGCGGGCGCGCCGCAGGGCGCGCAGGCGGCGCGCGCCGTCGGCCGCTTCGGCCGGCGCGCGGAAGGCGCGCCGTCGGGGTTCGAACCCGGGACGACGCCATCGACGCAGAACGCGCCCGGCGGCGCCGGCGTGGCGGGGGCGTCTGCGAACCGCGTCGGCGGTTCGCAGACGCTGCTTCGGCGCATCCGCGATCGGGACGCGGCGGCGGCGGCGGCGCGCGTCGACGCCGCCGCCGCCGACGTCGAGTCGACGGAGACGCAGGTATCGGCGGAGTTGCTCCTTCGGGACGTGGTGGCGTTTCTGCGCGCGCGCCCGGAAGGGCGCGCGCCCTCCGGGCTGGTCGTGGACGCGTTCCAGGACCGCGTGGGTCCGACGCAGCACGCCCTGTTCCGGCGTCTGCTGAAGGTTGCGGCGACGCTCGAGAAGAACCCGCCCAACGCCGCCGGGAGGGGGGGGGGCGCCGCGTGGGTGCTCAAGGACGAGTTCAGGTAGAGACGAGGTAGACGGGAGATAGAGGTAAAGCAGTGTTCGTTATGACATATCTTAGGCATTCTTTAGCGGTGTTCATGGTATTATCGGGTGTTCTTTCGTCGCGCGATCATCGCGGGCGCGCGCGCCGAGCTCTCGGGGCGGGCGCTGTCGATCAACATTTCCAGCAGCAGCGCTTGAAAATAACAACAATGTCGCCTTTGGCAGCTTGGCACTGTCGCTGGCGCGGTGCGCCGGGGCGGCGACGCCGTTCGCGAACGCGTCGGCGGGATCGACGCGTCGAGCGCTGGGTCTCTCGCGTCTCGAACTGGGGCCTTCGCTCTGAAAGCTCCCGTTCGAGCGACGCACCCCCGCGCGCGGCGATGACGATGGACCTCGTCCCGTGGGAGGCGCGCGCGTTCGCGGCGTCGCTGTTCGTGTACCACGTCTCCGAGTACGCCATCGCGCGCGCGTACAACCGAGCCACGCTCTCGCGGGACAGCTTCCTGTTCACCACGCCGTACTGCGTCGCCATGTCGTTCGCGGTGCTGGAGTACGCGCTCGAGCTCGTGCTGGCGCCCGAGCTGAAGCGGGCGGATGCGGCGCGCGCGATCAAAATCGCCGGGCTCGCGTGCGCGGTGCTCGGCGACGGCTTGCGCAAGGCGGCGCAGGTCACGGCGGGTACGTCCTTCACGCACCTGATCCAGACCACGAAGCGCCCCGAGCACAAGCTCATCACACACGGCGTGTATCGGTACATCAGGCACCCGGGGTACTTCGGGTGGTTCGTGTGGTGCGTCGGGACGCAGGCGTTGCTGTGCAATCCAATCGCCGCCGTCGGGTTCGCCGTCGCGGCGGCGCGCTTTTTCCAAAAGCGCGTGCCGTTCGAAGAAGCGCGGCTAAACGCGATGTTCCCGGGGGAGTACGCCGCGTACGCGGCGAGAACCAGGACGTGGTTGCCAGGAATACCGTAGTACCGTACATACGTATGAGCCGGTGTGCGTCGTATGAATAGTCTACCATAAAAACTGCGTACAGTAGTCTCTATATCTCGTCGCGCTTCGTCGATCCGAGAGACGATAAAAATACGTCGCATCACACCTCGACGTTGTTTTCGGCGACGACGTCCTCCTCTCCGTACCCCCCGAAACGCACCGCCGCTCTTTTCTTCGAGCCGGTCCACTTGTTGTTAACAAGAGTCGTGCCCTCGCGGCAGTCCACCAGCTCCACGCTAAAACCCCCGTTGTCCGTGATGACGCACCCGCGAACGACCCCGAACGCGCCCTGCCGCAGAAGCACGCCGTCGCCGCCGTTGCGCGCGACGGCGCAGTCGGACACTTCGCCCGACCCGAACTCGCCGAGAAGGTCGCCGTACACGGCGACGCCGTGCGACTTGCAGTCGTGGACCCGGCAGTCTTTGACGACCAACGTGGCGCCCTCCGCGGCGATCCCGCTGCCCGTGTCTGACTGCACGTCGCACGACTCCAGCGTGAGCGACGAGCCGGGCGTCGCGAACGCGGCGTAGTTGTTTGCCACCGAAGGCGACGCGTGTCGTACGTTTACCGAACGCAGCGTCACGGCGCCGCGCGAGGCGGGCATCTGGTTCTCCACCGTCGCCTCGTACGGGCTGCCGGTTCTGTGCTCGAGCGTCACCGACCCGGGCGCGGCGCCCGCGACGGGCTCGATCAAGAGGTCGCCCGCGAGGGAAGCGGGAACGACGACGCGCTCGGCGTACACGCCGGGGCTCAGGCGGATCGACGCCGGCGAAGCGTCGCCGCGAGCGGAGAGCGCGGCGAGCGCGGCGGTGACGCTCGGGAACGTCTTCGCCGAACCCGCGTCTGCCGCGCCGCTGGACGACACGACGAGCACGCGCGTCTCCTCCGCGCGCGCGCGCGGAGGGGCGAAGAGCGAGCCGCCCGTCGGCGCAGACGCGGCCGCCGCCACAAGGGGAGCCGCGAGCACGCCCCGGCGCGAGGGACCCGTCGGTGTCGACACATCCTCGGAATCGACGGCCGACGCTTTCGGGACACCTCGCGTCGTCGATGCCCTCCGGTGCCGCGGCCGTCGGCGGGTGGGGGCAACGCCTGCCGTCGCCGGCGCGGTCGACACCGGCGCGACGGCGCGCATCGTTCGCGGGGTCGGTCGGGACGCGTCGACCGGCGCGGGGACGAGTGAAGTCGCGTGGTGACGTGCCTTCCTTCTGGAAAACGACGGAATCTTTCTTTTGACAGTTGTCGAAAAAAACGAACCTCGGGCTCACACGATGGGGCGCGGTGACGACGCCGAGGCGCGTTCGGGGACCCCCGCGGGTCCCTCGGGCGTCCCCCCGGTTCCGCGGAGCGGCGTGTGGCGCCAAGTGGCCCTCCCCGTTCTGGTCAGCGGCGCCAGCGTGTCGTGCGCGACCGCGTGCACCAACCCCCTGGATGTGCTGAAAGTGCGGTTGCAGGTGCTCGATCCGACGCGATCCGGTACGCCTCCCCCCCGCGGCATGGGTGACGCGCTGGGTCGGCTGCTTCGCAACGAGGGTCCCCTGGCACTCTGGAAGGGCCTCACGCCCTCGCTGGCGCGCGCCATGTGCTACGGCGGCCTGAGGCTGGGCCTGTACCAGCCCATCCTGGGGGCGGTGGAATCCGCGCGCGGCGGTGCGACGAAATCATCCGCGCCGTCCCGGGTGGGCCGGCCCGGCGGCGCCTGGGAGGCGACGGCGCGTTCGAAACGGAAAGAAGACGCCTTCGTCGAGCCCGATCGCGAACAGACCGACGACGAGAAGCGGTTTCGGTTCGCGAACGATGGCTCCGTCGCGTCGAAGGTTTCGGCGGGCGCGGCGAGCGGCGCGTTCGCGGCGTTTCTGCTCAACCCCACCGAGCTCGTCAAGACGCGCCTGATGGCCGCTCGTGACGATCACACAAAAAACAAAAACGTCACCGCTTGGTCTTGCGCGTCTACCATCGTTCGCGAGCGCGGCGTTTTAGGTTTATGGCGCGGCGCCGCCATGTCGACGACGCGCTCGGCGGCGCTCACCGCGTCGCAGTGCGCGGCGTACGACTCGGCCAAATCGTTCGTGCGCGGCGTGCGTCGGGGCGAGGAGGATGATTTACTGACGCACCTCTGCGCGTCCATGCTCACCGGGCTCGTGACCACCACGGTGACGAACCCGGTGGACATGATCAAGACGCAGCTGTACATGTCCGCGGCGACGAACAGCGAAAGCGCGGCGACGCAAAACGACAGCGCCGGCTCTGCCGCGCGACAAAAGCGTGAAGTGAAAAAAAGCGCCCAACCCGCCGGCGCCGTCGCGGCGGCGCGCGACGTGTTGAAAAGAGAGGGCCCCCGCGGGTTCATGCGGGGCTGGAGCGCCAACTACCTCAGGCTCGGGCCGCAGACCGTGATCACGTTCGTGGCCCTGGAGCAGTTCAGGCGGCTGGCGGGGATGGACGCGCTGTGACGCCGCGGCGTATGGTGTTTTCGTTTTGTATGTCAATGGTGTTCTGTCGCGCGCGTCATCGAAACCGTCGCAGATCTCGCGACTCGTCGCTTTTCGGCCTGTCGGCGGACGTGTCGCTCGCTCGAACACTTCCGGCAGTCTGGAAAAAATGTGCAGTACACGTGCGACATCCGGAGCGCTCGAAGCGCCGAGCGGTCCACCGCCGCGAGCCACTTGTGCCGCGAGACGCGCCCGGCGTCTTCCTTCCGCGTCACGCGCACATCCCGATCCCGACGAACATGGTCGTCGCGTCGGCCGTCGTCGCTCCCTGCGCCGTCCCCGCGCGCCTCGGCGCGCGCAAGAGCTACGGCGCCGCCGCGGTTCGCCCGGCATCGGGCGCCACGCGCGTCGTCCCCCGCCGCGGAGCCGGTGCGTGCCCCCCCGATCTCCGAGGTCCCGCCGCGGCGACGCCGCGCGGATGCCGAGCGCGATGCTCCCTTCGATATCCCCCGCGCGCCGGGGAGGGCGCTCCGAACCCCCGCGGACCGACGCGCGCGGCCGGCCGACCCGCCACCGCACAGATAAGGCGATCGTCGTCCGCGATTTCCGCAATCTGGACGCGCGCGGAGTCGGTTCGAGCCCACCGCCGCCTCCGACCGCGCACCGCCTTCCTTTTCGCCCGTTCGCTCTCGAACGACACGTATCCTCATGTCTTCTGACCGAATTCCTCGTTTCATGTCGTCTCTCTCTCTTCGCGACGAACAGTCACGACGCGCGCGTCCGGGAGCTCTTTCGGTCGCCTGTTCCGCGTGACGACGTTCGGCGAGTCGCACGGCGGCGGCGTCGGGTGCGTGGTGGACGGCGTGCCTCCCAAGCTGCAGCTCACGCAGGAGGAGCTGCAGTTCGAGCTGGACCGCCGCCGCCCGGGTCAGTCGCGCATCACCACTCCTCGCGACGAGGCGGACACGTGCGAGATTTTGTCCGGCGTCGGCTTGGACGGCGTGACGCTCGGCACGCCCATCGCGGTGCTCGTGCGTAACAAGGATCACCGGTCGCAGGATTACGGCGAGATCGCGGTGGCGTACCGCCCCTCGCACGCGGACGCGACGTACGACATGAAGTACGGCGTGCGCGCGATCGCGGGCGGAGGAAGGTCGTCCGCGCGGGAGACCATCGGGCGCGTCGCCGCCGGCGCCATCGCTAAGAAGGTGCTGAAGCAGATTGCCGGCACGGAGATTTTGGCGTACGTCTCGCAGGTGAAGGATGTCGTCGCGGATGAAGTGGACCACGCCACCATGACCATGGACGACGTCGAGGCCAACATCGCGCGGTGCCCGAACGAGGCGAGCGCGGAGAAGATGATCGAGGCCATCGACGAGGTGCGCGTCAAGGGTGACTCGTGCGGCGGCGTGGTGACGTGCATCGTGCGCGGGTGCCCGCGCGGGCTGGGCGCGCCCGTCTTCGACAAGCTGGAGGCGGACCTGGCGAAGGCGATGATGAGCCTGCCCGCCACGAAGGGCTTCGAGGTGGGCAGCGGGTTCGACGGCGTCAACACCACCGGGTCGGAGCACAACGACGAGTTCTACATGGACAGCGAGACGGGTCTGCGCACGCGCACGAACCGCTCGGGGGGGATCCAGGGCGGCATCTCCAACGGCGAGATTGTCGAGCTCAAGATTGCGTTCAAGCCCACGTCCACGATCACGCGCCCGCAGAACACCGTCAACCGCGACGGCGTGGACGTGGAGCTCAAGGCGCGGGGTCGGCACGACCCCTGCGTCGTGCCCCGCGCCGTGCCGATGGTGGAGAGCATGGTGGCACTCGTGCTGGTGGACCACCTCATGATGCATTACGCGCAGTGCAACCTGCTGGGGCGCGACGACTACTCCGACCTCGTGCAGGGGAACATGAAGACCCTGTACGACCCCGCGTTCATCGGCGGCGACGGAAAGGGGGGGGACATGTCCGCCAAGGACATGTCCGCCGCCTTCTCCGAGGACTGATCGGACGAGAGCGTCGGAGTCGAGCGAACGCGTTTGGGTGGTTTCAATCGACAAAAAGCGCGTATCCTACGATGATACCGACGCGTCTAGCGACGGCGCGATGGGATCTCTCGTCTCGAGATCACTTCTTCTTCTTCTCCTTCTTCTCCTTCTTCTCTTTTTTCTCCTTCTTCTCCTTCTTCTCCTTCTTGGCCTTCTTAGGGCTCTCCTCCTCGGCCACGCGCTCCTCCTCGGACCCTTCGGACGCCTTCCTCTTCCCGTCGCGCCGGTCGCCGTCGCCGTCGTCACCCTCCTCCGCGCCGCCGAACGTCGCGAGGAAGTCCGCCTTGACGTCCTCCGCCTTCTCCGTGCGCCTGTGCCACTGCTCGGGCGCCTTGTTGAACTCGGCCACACCAAGCCGCTTCATCAGGAACGGCCCGTGCCGGGTCGCCGCCACCTTCTGCTCGTCTCGCGCGATCGCCTGAACGATCTGCTCACGCCCCCTCGCGTCGCTCGCGCCGTAGCACGCCTGCAGCACGTGCGAGCCGCACGCCGAAATCGCCAGCGCGCCGAAGCTCTCGCGCAGCGCCTCCACCAGCTCGCGCTTCAGCTTGGGCTTGTGCGCGGGGTTGGTCAGGAACGCCTCCAGCGCGCGCGAGCCGCCGGCGTCGCGCGCCGCGGACAAAAGCTCCGCCGGGGTCATGCTCGCCAGGCTCTCCACGAAATGCGGCACAGCATCCGGCGGGAACTTGAGCACCGTCTGTAGCATCGCCGCGCCCAGGACGCTGCACCGCCCGCCGGCGGCGCCGCTGTGCTGGTCCATCCAGAGCAGAGAGGGCGCAAGCTGGGACCTTCCCCCCACGCGCGCCGGGCCCTTCGCGGTCAGACCCCGCGCCAGGCTCTTGGCGGCGTCCCGCTCGCCGCTGCGCAGGCGCGCGCACGCCGCGAGCGTCGCGGCGACGACGCCGGCCCTGCGTTCGCGCATGAGCGATCCGAAATCCTGTCCCAGCTCCTGCAACGCGGCGGCGACGTGCTCGGGATCGCGCGTGGCACCCAGCATCGCCTGAAGCGTGAAGTTGGCGGTCGGGTGCGACGCGAGCGCGCGCATCTTATCTCGGAAGAAGCGCCTGAAGATCTCGCCCATCAGGCCCTTCGGCGCGGCCCGCAAGATGGCCTCGAACAGGTGCGACCCGGCGCGGCTCTCGGCGAGGCGACGCACGTCGTCGGCGTCGGCGTCGGCGAGCAGCTCGCCCTCTTTGGTGCCCTCCTCGGGGGCGCACCCCAGGAACCCGGGGATGATCCAGTTCAAAGACGCGGTGTCCCCTTTGTGCGCGATGAGCATCGCCTGCAGGAACGCGCTCCCGCACGCGTCCTCGCTCAGGTTCCAGAGCTCGGGCTCGAGCGCGGCGAGCGCCGCGTCGCTGAACGCGCGAAGTTCAGACTGAAACACGTGGCGTTCGGCGGGCGCATCCGGCGCGTCGTCAAAGGCGCCGGCGGCGCTCGTGCCTCCCTTGAGCTTTCCGGCGAGCCCCGCGTTTTTGGCGGAAGGCGCGCACTCTCTACCGGACAAGGCGCTGAGCAGCGCGCGAGCCACCGGCGAGACCCGCGGGTCGTACGCCGAGTCGATCGCCGTCGCGGCGACGGCGTCGGCGACGCGCGCCAGCCTCGGCGCGATCTTCCCGAGCAGAGCCTCCGAGGGCGTCTTGCCCACTCGCGCGCACACGACGCGCAGCGCCTTCTCCGCGACGCGGCTGCCGAACAGAGACTTGCACAGCGTGTGAAAGTCGGTCTCCCCCGCCGTGATGCCCTCCAGGTACCGCACCAGGTCGTCGTCCGCGCAGGACGCCAGGAGCTTCTCCATCACGCGGCTGCACCTCGCATCCATCGACAGCGCCATCTCGTGGCCGACCGCCTCCTCCAGCGCGTTCCCAGCGAGGACGACGCGCTCCTCCACCTCCTCCGGGGTCTCGGGCTCCTTCTCCACCAGCTTCTCGATCTCGTAGAAGTACTGCGCCGTGGACTCATCCACCACGTACCGCTTACCGTCCGTGCCCAGCAACGAGATGCCGCCCTCGTTGTGCTGGTTGAAACCAGCGTCGGCGGCGCCGCGGTCGCCCATCTCGCTCTGCCCGCCGTCGAGAGGCCGCCGCGGGAAGGCGCGAGGGGACGCCGAGCCTCGCCTGGACAGCGAGCGGCGTGTCGTGCCGAGACGACCCGCGTGCCTGTCAGACGGTCGATGCGACGGTCGGTGTGTCGCGTCTTTGTCGGCGGTCGCGAAATCATACATCGCGACACAGCGAACAGGCGCCGTCGAGGTTCGGCCGCCGCAAGCGCACTGCGGAGCTGCGACGAAAAGCGTCGAGATTCCCGAGCTCGAATTCGGTTATTCTCTCGTTATTCTGCCGACTTTTTTTGTTGCGAGACTGAAATCGCATACGAGAATTCGGCAAATTCCGAGAATTTTGCGCGCGAAGGGTCAGCCGTACGTGAGGTGGCGCTTTTCTTGGTCTGGGATCCCCCAGCTCCCCGATAGGACCGGGCGACGTGGGGCCTGTCGGCGGCTTCGGGGTTTTTTCCGGTCGCGGGATCTCGGAACCGTCGTCGACGGCTCGCCTCCGCACTCCCGCGAGCGCAACGCTCGCGCGAACACTCCGTTCGGAGCGAACGGACCAACGGACTGACGCTCGCCATGTCCGCCTCCGCCGCCGCGCTTCCCGCGCGCGCCGTCCTCGGCGGCGCCTCGCCTCTCCCGCGGCCCTCCGCGCGGGCCGGGACGGTCCGTCGCGTCCGCGCCGCTGCCGCGCCGCGCGCCGCCATCGCGGACCCGCCGGCGTCCGTCGGCGCGGCGGAGGTCCCCCCCACCACCGGCACGGGCCGCAAGACCGTGGTGGTCCTCGGTTCGGGCTGGGGCGCCATCTCCTTCGTGAAGTCCCTGGAGCAGACGAAGGCTTACGACGTCATCTTGGTGTCCCCCCGCAACTACTTCCTGTACACGCCTTTACTGCCCGGCGCGGCGACGGGCGCGGTGGAGGAGCGCTCGATCGTTGAGCCCATCCGGCGGCCCATCGCGGAGAAGGGCTACAAGTACTACGAGGCGAGCTGCATCGACGTCGACCCGGTGGGGAAGAAGATCGTGTGCCGCGCTGAGGACCCTTCGTTCGAGTGCGCGGAGGATGCCGACGACTGCCCGTGGCACTCGTTCGACGTGAACTACGACTACCTCGTCACCGCGGTGGGCGCGGTGCCCAACACGTTCGGCGTCCCGGGCGTCGAGGAGCACGCCATGTTCTTTAAGGAGATCGCGCACGCCTCGAAGTTCCGCCGCGAGGTGAACGAGCGGTTCGAGCGCGCGACGCTCCCCGACGTCCCCGAGGCGCGGCTCAAGGAGCTGCTCTCGTTCGTCGTCATCGGCGCCGGGCCGACGGGCGTCGAGCTCGCGGCGGAGCTGTACGACATGGTGTACGAGGACGTGGCGAAGATGTACCCCGGTCGTCTGCTCCCGCACGTCAAGATCTCCATCATCGACCTGCAGGAGAAGATCCTGAGCGCGTACGATCGCCGCATCGCCGAGTACGCCACCGACTTTTTCCAGAGAGCCAACATCGAGTGCCTCTTGAACAAGCAGGTGCAGGAGGTGAAGGAGGATAGCGTGGTGATGAAGGACTCCATCACCGGCGCCGTGGAGGAAATCCCCGCGGGGCTCAGCGTGTGGTGCTCCGGGATCAAGCTCAACCCGCTGTGCGAGAAGATCATGGACAAGCTTCCGGCGGGGTCGCAGGAGAACCGCCGCAGTCTGGCGACGGACAAGAACCTGCGCGTCAAGGGGAGCAACGGCACCATCTTTGCCATCGGCGATTGCGCGACGATGGAGCGGCCTCGGTCGCTGAGCAAAGCGCTGGAGCTGTTCCGGACGGCCGCGAAGTGCGACGAGGCGGGCGTGTGCGAGGTGAACCTCGACAAGGAGACCGTCAAGGCGGCGCTCGCGGGTGGCGTGGAGGAGTTCCCGCACCTGGAGGAGGTGATCAACAACATCGACGACAAGTTTGCGGCGCATGCCGACGCCGGCGAGCGGTGTACGTTCGAGGGGTTCAAGGCGATGCTGACGGAGGTGGACAACGGGCTGCGGGCGCTTCCCGCGACCGCGCAGGTGGCGAAGCAGGAGGGCGAGTACCTCGCCTCCTTCTTCAACGCCTGCGACGCCGACGCCGAGCGCCTGCGCAGCGAATCGGAGGGGAAGTTTGACTACGTGCACAAGGGGAGCCTGGCGTACATCGGCAAGAACGCCGCCGTCGCGGACATCCCCGGGTTTGCCATCATCAAGGGCGTCGCGGGGGGGCTCATCTGGAAATCCTTCGAGACCATCTCGCAGGTTTCCGTGCGGAACATCTTCCTCGTCGCCGCGGACATGATCCGCACCAAGCTCTTCGGGCGCGACATCAGCCGCATGCAGTGATTCGAAGCCCTCGAAGCTCTCGGCGGAGCGTCGTTCGACATCGCCGGGAGCGCTCTGAGACGTCCCAAAAAGAGGACGCGACGAGAACGCGGTAGACATTCTGAATACGTTCTGAAGACCACACGTAACACGCACCACATCGATGCTATCGACTCTTCGTTTCGCGCGAGCGCGAACGCCCGTCGCGACGAAACAGTTTTTGAAAAACGCTTCACTCCTCCTCGCCGAAGAGCGCCGCCTCGAGTTCGTCTCGGTGGACGACAAAGGCGTCGCCTTCCTTCGTCTCCCCGAGGGTGAGCCCGCCGAAGCGCGCGCGGTGCAGCTCGAGCACCTCGCACCCCACACTCCGCATCATGCGTTTCACCTGGTGGAACTTGCCCTCCGTCAACCGCAACTCGCACCGCTTCCGGTCGCGTTTGTCGAGTAGGAGCCGCGCCGGACGGCACGGCTTGGTCTCGCCCTCCAGAACGAGCGTGCCCGCCGCGAACGCCTCGACCGCGTCGAGCGGGACGTCCGCGTCGAGCGTCACCTCGTACGTCTTCCACACGTTCTTCTTCGGACTCGTCAGGCGGTGCGACAACGCGCCGTCGTCCGTGAGCAGAAGCAAGCCGGTGGTGTCTTTGTCCAGCCTCCCGACCGCCTCCACGGAGGGGTTTCGGTCGCGCCACCGCGGCGGGAGGAGTCCGTACACGTTCGGGCCCTCACGCTCGTCATGCGAGCAAACCACGCCCTTGGGCTTGTGCAGCACCGCGATGAGGCCGTCGGGATGGTCCAGAGGCTGGTCGTCGACGCGCACGCCGCCATCCGCGGTCGGCAGGACCTTCACGTCGTGTCGCGCCACCGCCACGCCATCCACCGTGACCCTCGCGTCCTTCACCCATTTCTTCGCGTCCGCGCGCGAGCAGTACCCGAGGCGAGACAAAAGCCGGTCCACGCGCTCGGGTTTCGCCTTCCCGCCGCCGGCGCCCTTCGCCTTCGCCGCGACCGCGCGGCGCGCGGGCCTCGGGACAGGCCTGGGCGCGACCTGCCAGGGAGCGCCGCACGCGCGCATCGCACTGAGTTCCATCAAAATGCACTTTTTCCACAACATCGAAACGCCTACACGCTGTAAATACAAAAGTCACGACGCGCCGCGTCTCCCCCTCACAGCTGGCGCATGGCGTACACCTTGGCGCCGGCGAGTCCGATTTTGTCGTTAAGGATGATGTGCAGCGGGAACCCCTCCCTGACCCCGGTGTAGCGGCACGCCTTGTGCAGGTACCCCTCGAGCAGCCCTCCCTTTTCGATGATCGCCATCAGGCGCGGCGGGATGCCGCCGCCGATGTAGACGCCCCCGGTGGCCAGGCACTTGAGCGCCAGGTTCGCCGCCTCGGCGCCGAGGATGGCCAGGAACACGTCCACCGCCTCCTTCGCCACGGGACACGTGCCGTCCAGCGCGGCGGTCGTGACCCCCGCGGGGTCCAGCTCCGGCTTGTCTGCCGCGCCGCGGTGCGCCTTGAGGAACTCGTAGATGCGCACGATGCCGCTGCCGCAGCACACCTGCTCGATCTCGCACTCGCCCAGCGTCTCCTCGCAGAACGCCAGGAGCGCGCGCTGGGTCTCGCCGCGCGGCGCGAAGTCCGCGTGCGAGCCCTCGGAGGGCACCACGTCGTACTCCGCCTTCTCGTTGTTCCAGAAGAGCATAGCCTCGCCGAGCCCGGTGCCGGGGCCGAGCACGGCGACGGGGCCGCGCGCGTCCGCGGCGGTGCCGGGGTTGAGCGTCACGATCTCGTCGTCGCTCAAGTCCAAGACGCCGTACCCGACGGCGGCGAAGTCGTTGATCACCTTGACGGTCTTGATCTCGAACGCCTCGGAGAGTTTAGGGCCGTCCACCACCCACTCGATGTTGGTCATCGCGCACCGGTCGTCCGCCACCGGGCCGGCGACGGCGAAGCACGCCGCGGAGACGCTCGCCTTGTCCACCTCGGAATCTTTGTACAGATCGGCGACGCAGCTCTCGAACGTGGGGTGGTCGCTGGTGCTGTACGTCTTCTCGAACTTGAGCGTAGACGCGCCGGACGCGTCCACCTGCCACACCTGGAGGCGCGCGTTGGTGCCGCCGATGTCTCCGGCGAAGAACGTGGTTTTATCGGCCGAGGCGATCTCCTTCGCCTCGGCGCGCGCGGCGACGTTCGTCTTGGAGACGCGCGACGCGGTTCGCCTGGAGAGGAAACGCTTGGAGCCGGCCACCTGGCGCGCGGCGTTGACGACGAACGCGCCGGCCATCACCGCCGCGGACGCGCGCGTGCGGGGCTTCGAGTCGAGGACGGAGGCGGAGGCTCTGCGGGAACGGGGGCGCGAGCGGTGAGCGATCGCTTTCGAACGGACGGCGCGCGACGTTTTGCGATCGATCGACGAGGTGGAGTTGACGCGCGCGACGGTGAGGGGGGTGGCGTGGCGCGAGACATCGGGCGGAGGCGACGCGACGCACCTCGCGATGGTGGACACGTGCGCGCCCATCGCGGCCGACATGCTTGTACCGACGGGACGGACACGCGCGTCGGGAAGTGAGCGGAGCGGCGAGGCGTCGGAACGGTCGGAGCGCTGTGGACGGGCAGCCACTAGATCCGACGCCAGGTGGCGCGAGAACGACCGAAATGATGCGTGCCTCTCAGTCGCGAGAAACCGAGAAGTCGCTCAACCGCCGAAGTTGGATAGCGGCTCCCCTCCGAAGCGGCGCACTTTTTCTCGGCGCGGCGGCGGTCGTTCCACGATGCCTCCCAAGAAGAAAGACGAAGCCCCCGAGGCGGCCGGGGCGGCGAAGTTCGGGCGCGTGCGGAACAACCTGAAGATGGGCATCGTCGGCCTGCCCAACGTCGGCAAGTCGTCTCTGTTCAACCTGCTGACGGACCAGGCGATCGCGGCCGAGAACTTTCCCTTCTGCACGATCGAGCCCAACGAGGCGAGGTGCGCGGTCCCTGACGAGCGCTACGACTACCTGTGCAACCTGTGGAAGCCCCCGTCGGAGTACCCCGCGTACCTGCACGTCACCGACATCGCGGGCCTGGTGCGCGGCGCCGCGGAGGGCGCCGGGCTGGGAAACGCTTTCCTCTCCAACATCCAAGCCGTGGACGGCATCTTCCACGTCGTGCGCGCGTTTGAGAGCGAGGAGGTGATCCACGTGGACGACAGCGTCGACCCCGTGCGCGACCTGGAGACCATCCAGCACGAGCTGTGCGCCAAGGACATGGAGTACTTAAAGCGCGCGGTGGACCAGGAGAAGCTCGACGTGAAGAAGAACCCGACGATGAAACTCAGCGGCTTGTTCGTCGAGACCATGGACAAGGTGGAGACGATGCTCGCCTCGGACCTGCCCATCCGCGGCGGGACGTGGTCCACGCCGGAGGTGGAGATGATCAAGGAGAAGCTCCCGCAGCTCATCACCACGAAGCCCATCGTGTACCTGGTGAACCTCACCAAGAAGGATTTCGTGCGCAAGCGCAACAAGTGGCTGGTGAAGATCCACGAGTGGATCAAGTCCCACGGCGGGGGGGTCATGATCCCCTTCTCCGTGGAGTTCGAGCAGGAGCTGTGGGACCTGAGGGCGGACGAAGAGGCGCAGAAGGCGTTCCTGGAAACCGCGGAGGGCGCGAAGAGCGCGTTGCCCAAGATGGTCGTGCAGGTACGTCGTCGTCCCGACGCGGCGGCGCCGACAAAAGCGCTTTCGTCGGTTTTTTCTTTTCGCCGAAAGTCTCACTTTTCTCGCGGCGGCGTCGTGTCGCCCTCCGTCTCTTCGGCGCGGGCGAAGTTCTGTGCGCGCGGCTTCCTCAGTGCCGCGTCCACTTTTTACGTCCGCGACAGCGACCGTGCCGGTTAGCAGGCGGAAAAACCCGCCCACTCGTGGGCCGTGGGTGCTCCTCCACACAACTCGCGAACACTTTTTGCGCGCGCCGCGACGTCGCTTTTCGTTCTTCGGTCTTCGCGCGTTTTTTGCTCGTCGCCGACGAACGCGACGAAAAACCACCGACGCGTCTCATTAAGCCTCTCTCCTCTTTCTGCCTCTCTCCGGACATCCGTTCGCGACGCACGCGCAGGGCTACAAGGAGCTCAACTTGATTTATTACTTCACCGCCGGCGAGAAGGAGGTCCGGTGCTGGACGCTGTACTCGGGCTCGCTCGCGCCGCAGGCGGCGGGCGTGATCCACTCCGACTTTGAGCGCGGGTTCATCAAGGCGGAGGTGGTGGCGTACGACGACTTCAAGTCCCTCGCCACGGGCAAGAGCATGGCGGAGGTGAAGGCGGCGGGCAAATACCGGCAGGAGGGCAAGACGTACGTGGTCAAGGACGGGGACATCATCCACTTCCAGTTCAACGTCACCGCCCCGAAGAAGAAGTAAGAAGAAGTGACGACTGTTCACTTATATAGAACGCGAAAAACGCGTTTGACGAGTTGATTAGACTAGCGTACATACACACAAGTCGTTCTTTATGTATCAAAACCTTCGTACCCGGTGCGTATTACCCGTTGTACCCGTGGGACAGTAATAGTACGACGGCGCGCGCGCGCCCCGACGCATCCTTTCGCGTCGCGCGCCGCAAAAATAAAAGCTTTCCATCTCGACGTCGCGCCGGAGGTTCGGCGGCGCGCGCGACATCTCGTCGCGTCGAAACGAGACTCTTCTGAACTCGTTCAGATTCGTCGGCTCGCCTCCTCTCGCCTCCTCGCCTCCTCACGTCACTTATCCTCGTCCTCCACGTCGCAGTGCTCGGTGAAGAGGCGGGAGAGCATATCGCGCGCGACGTCCTCGTCGTAGTCCCCGGGAAGCGCGCACAAGTCGTCGTCCGCGCCGGCGCCGTCGCAGTACCCGTCGAGGATGCTCTGGTACTGCGCCAGCAAGTCATCCCCGGTGAGGCCGCTCGACGCTTCGGCGAGCGCGCGGCAGCCCGCGGCGCTTCCATCGCGGTCCTTCCCGAAGCGGTCGTCGCTGCCCGCGGCGGCGTCCACGGACCAATGGCCTTGTCGCAGCGCGTTCGTGCGCTCCCAGTCCGTCACCTCCACGGTCTTCTCGGGCGGCATTAACAAAACGCCCCGCCGCGCGACTTTGCACCGGTACCCCCCCTCGCGGCAGGTGTACCGCAGATCTTCCGGCCGCGCGGACTCCACAACCGGCACGCGGCCCATCTCCGCCTCTAACAGTGTGCCGTACCGCGCCGCGTCGTCCTCCGCGGGGAACGCGAGGATGATATCAACGGGCACGTCCTCCTTCGTGCGCTCCTGCAGCGAGTAAAGGCCCTCGCTGCCCGTGCCGGCGCCAAACACCAAGATGTACACCGGCTCGTGGTCCGGCACATCCTCCAAGTCTTGCAGGTTGGACCAGCACACGCCACGCGCCACAGGGCCACCCACGGAGTTGTTCGACGCGCTGTGCTCGTCCAGGGAGAACGGGTAGTCGTCCGCGCCCGCGCTGTGCGTTCCGTCGCCCGCGTCGAAGCCGGGCTCAGCCGCCGCCGCCGCCGCCGCCGCGCGGTGCAAATCACCGGGCGTCAAAGGCTTGGACAGGCGGTCGTACGCGTCGCGCTCGGCATCGAACCCGTCGCCGGGCAGGGACTGCCAGTCGTCGCGGGGCGCGGCGGCGCGCGCGGGCGCGCGCGAGGCGTTCTGAGGGAGGAAAGGAGGAAAGGCGGGAGGCGATGTCAGTGGACGTCGGGCCGGAGGAGGCGCACGCGCGCGCGGAGCGGGGGAACGCGCGCCTCGCGGTCGCGGCGGTTTTTTTCCTAGGGGAACGTGACGACACCGCCCATCGCCGACACCGCGCGTTCGCGGTTCGGTTTCCCCGAAACGTGAAATCGGGGGCGGGCGAGGGCTGGGGGTTCCGCGCGGGCTCCGGAGCGTGCCTGGAGGCTAGACGTACCGCGTGACGCGCCGAACGACGTGTGTTACCCCGCGCGCGAAGCGCGGGCTGGGCGCGAATCGCGCCGCTCAGGGATGCGGCGACTGCGCGGGAGGCCATCTTGGGCTATCCGTGTCGGAGCGCTGCACTGTTCCGTGGAAGCCGGAAAAAAACGCGCTGATGCGCGACGCCGTGTATCCGGAAGGAGACACGCGCGCGAGCGTCGGTTTCGGTTCGAACCACCCGAGCGCGCTGCGCACGTGCTCGGAGCGACGATAACTCGGGAGAGACGCGTCGCGACGCACTCCTCAGTGCCTGTACGCGCGCGGTTCGTGAGTGGCGACGCGCACATCCCACGCCACGTTTGACGGGAAAACTCCTTTCATGACTCGAGTCACGCGAAAGGATGCGCGGATGAGAGGGAAAGAAGAAAGACGCGCGCCAACTCTGACTCGGCTTTCCGAAATTCCGCCAATGAAAAAAACCAACCGCGCGTTGATCGGCACCTCCGCGCCGAATCGACAAAATCGGAATTCTCAGCCGCAGCTTTGACCGCGAAAACTTTTGCGATCGCTTTTCGCGCGGTCGTTCGACTCTTCCAGGTTCGTTCGAGCGCGTGAAAAGAAAAAGCGCGGTTGGCGAACCGGGAAAGGCTCGGGTAGTTGGCGGGCTGACGCGGCGGTTTTTTTTTTAGTGAATCGTTTCGCGCGCCAGCGAGAAACGCGTGAAACGAATGCGGGAGCGGGACGGGAGGGACGGGCGCGGCGCGGCGTCTTCGACGGCGTGGGCGTGTTCTTCGCGTTGCGGGCGTCACAACCACATCACGCATCTGTACATATTCCCCGGTATCCCCACCCCTGGCCGCCGCGCGCGCGCTCACTTGGCGCGGAGCGCGCGACGCGACGATCGAACGGGCGCCGCATCTGTCTCCTCCGTCTTCTTCGCCTTGGTCGGTTTCTTCTCCTTCTTCGCCGCCGCCGCGCGGCCGCGCTTGGGCGCGGGCTCGGGCTCGGGCTCGTCCGGTGAGTTCTCGTCGTTCTCGGGCTCGTCCGGTACGTCGTTCGCATCAGCGGGCTCGTCCTCGTCGTTCTCGGTCTCCTCCGCGAGCGCATCCTTCGACGCGCCGTCCAAACGCGCGTCGTCGGTGGGCACAAACGTCGCCTCCTCCGCGACCGTCGCGCCGCTCGCGTTCAAGTCCGGAAGCGCCGCGTCCTGCTCCTCCTCCTCCTCGGGCGCGTTGCCGTCGTTCTCGGAGTCACGTGTCGCTTTCAGGGGCGCTTCTTTCTCTCCCTCCTCGCCTCCCAGCGTCACCGCGGGCGTGTCGTCGTCGTCGAACACGTGCCCCTCCGCTCGTCTCGCCGAGCGGTACGACTCGAAGCGCTCGACGTGCGCGGCGGCCATCTTTCGCTCGAAGTCCTCGATCTCCTTCTTCGGCCCCTCGAGCGCCGAGTTGTCCGCGTCCGCACCGTCGGATCTCGCGCTTTTGTTTTTCCCGCCGTACGTCTTCTTCGCCTTCGCCACCACCGCGTCGAGGTGCTTGAACACCTCGCGATCGTACAGCGCGGGCTCGTACAGCTTCCAGGCGTCCATGAACTTCTTGAACGCCTTGTCCGAGAGCGCGAGCGCGGAGATGCAAAACGCGACGTCGCGCGCGGGCTTGGGCGTGGGCGCCAGCGCAGCCTCCGCGAAGCGATGCACGAACTTGTCCGCCAGAGCCTCGGTCTGCCTGTCCTTGTCGATGAACCCGAGGAGACGCGTCATGATGCTCTGGAACGCCTCCGGGCTCGTCGCCGCGTCGCCGGAGAGGCGCGACAGCAAATCGGGGAGCAGGTTGTAGATCGGGTTCCCGTGCTTGCGCGAGAGCTCGGCGAAGAGCAGCTTGGCCACCGCGGCGACGCGCGGGTCGGGGTCCTCCAGGCACCGAGCCATCTCCGCGATGTGGCCCTTCACCTTCATCATGTCGTTCAGCACGAGGTGCGCCAGCACGGTGATGGCGTGCTGACGCACGCCCGAGTCGGGGTCGTGCAGCGAGTTGCCCCACTCGCGCAAGCCGTACAGGTGCTCGGTCCACGGTTCGACGGCGTTGGGGAACCGGAACGCCAGGTCACCCAGCGCCACCATCAGCGCCGAGCGCGTGCCCTTGTCGCTCTCGTCGCGCAAGCGCGTGAAGATCAGAGACAGGTGCTCCTCGCAGAACCCGCCGTCGATGGCCATCAGCCGCGACAGCGCCGCCAGCGCCGCGCCGCGCAACAGCGGGTGGCCCTCCGCCACCGCGGGGTGGCCGCACAGCGCCACCACCACCGGCGCGTACGCCGCCACCAAACCTTTGCCGCTCTGCTTCGAGCGCGCCTCTTTCGCCGAATGGAAATCCAACAGCTCAGCCTCGCACGCCTCGCGCGCGTTGTCCAGCTCCAGGTCCTCGCCCACGGCGCCCTGCCCGAGCGCCGCCGCGAGCTCAGCCTCCTCGCCGCCGCTCTTGCCGGCGGCCGCCGCCGCCTCCGACGCCTCGGCGGCGGCGCGATCGCGCGCGACGCGCGCGCGGCGCACGGCGCGTCCGAGGCCCTCCACGTGCACGAGGTGGCGCAGACCCACCTCACCGAGCACGAACAGGAACCGAGAGAGCTGCGCGGCGTCCACCGCGGAGGCGGCGGACGTCGCGGGCGCCTTCTTCTCGAGAGAGGCCTCCTCGGTCTCCGCCTCGGAGCCTCCTCCGGCGGCGTCTTCGCCTTCTTTCGCGTCCGTCGACTCCGCGTCCGCGTCCTTCTTCTTGGGGTTGAAGGCGGCGGCGGCGAAGGAGCGGATCACGTCCGAGGCGGCGCCCTCCGGGTCGGGGTGCAGCGCGTACAGCGCGGCGATGGACTGCTCCGCGGCGGGGTACCACGCGCGCCCGCTCAGGGACGAGCCGGGGGAGAGAACCTTCGCGAGCGCGGCGAAGACGACGCCATCCGGCGCGAGCGCGGGCAACGCCACGCCCGCACTCTCCTTGGTCCCGGCGTTGCCTCCGGGGCGCGCGCGCGCGAGGAGCGCGGCTGCGGCGCGCGCGAGCGCGCCGTCGCCCACGCGGCAGGCACGCTCGAGCGCGGCGGCGGCGTGGTCGACGTGCGGCACAACCACCTCCGGCGCGGTCGCGGCGGCCATCGCCAGCACGGTGAACGCGGCGGCGCGCGCCGCGTCAGACGCCTCGCGCGCGGTGGCGAGCGCCCAGGTGGCGCGCACGACGGCGCCGTCCGGCGGCACGCGTCCGTCCGCGACGAGCAGCTTGATCACCTCCTCGAGCGCGGCGAGCTCTCCGAGCGCGCTCGCGGAGGCCACCTCCGCGAGCGCGGCGGCGGCGGCCACGGGCGAGTCCGCGCCGGAGAGGAACAAAACGTCCACCGCCTCGACGGCGGCGTCTCGCACGGCGACGTCGCGGCTGAAGACGAGACCGAGCATGCGTCGCACGCCCTCGTCCGCGCCGTCGACGCCAAACTGGCGGAGACGCACGAGCAGACCCGTCGCTTCGATGGCGTCCGAGGGGGTGGAGGACGAGAGCAGACGACACAGCACGCCCACAGCGCCGCCCATCTGCACGGCGAAACCGAGCGCCGTCTTGAGCGCGGCGACCATCGTGCGAACCGCCTCGACGCCGCCGTCGAGCTCGGGCTGCGTCGGCGGATCCGGCGTTTCGTTCTCCGTCGCGCCCTGCGTTTTGTCGTCCGGCGTCTCGCTCGGTTCCTTCGCGTCCTCCTCGTCCTTCTCGTCCTTCCCGTCCGAATGCTCGGTGTCTCCCTGTTGCGCTCCCTGTTCCTCGTCCCCCTCCGGCACGGTCTCGGGCGCCTCCGGCGTCTCCGGCGGCGGCGGCGCCATCTGCGCGAGCTTCGCCTCGTACTCCTTGAGGCTGGAGGCGAACGCCGACGAGGGGAGCTGCGGCGCGAACGGGTTGAAGCCGAGCATGACCGCGAGCAGGTGCATGGCCGCCTTGCGCACGAGCGCGGACTTGTCCCCGAGGCGCCCGATGGCGAGGTCCGCCACCACCAGCCAGTGCGACAGGGGCACCGCCTTCTTCTCCGCCATCGAAGCCCAGGTTTGCAGCACGCGCGCGCGCGTGAACGCCGACACGTCGTGCACGCGTTCGACGAGGAGGTCCAGGAAGCCCTGCTTCGCGCGGAGCAAGGGCGCGGAGGCATCGGACGTGGACCGGTCGCGTTCTTCCGTCAGAGAACCGGAGGAGGCGTCCGAGCAGATCAGGTGGCCGAGCACGGTGACAAGCGCCGAACGCAGCGAGTACGCCTCGCCGTCCAGGTGCGGGAGCAACAGCGAGATGTTGGTCATGGTGGTCTTGGGCATGCGCTGCGCGAGCTCGGCGACGAAAACGCCCACGGCGCTGACGCCCTTGGCGTCCGAGAGCTGCTGGCGCTTGTACTCCGCGGGATCCACGGACGCCACCTCGCGCAGCAGCGCGGCGGCGAGGCGCGCGTTCTCGAAGCGGTCCGCGGCGATCGCCGCGCACTCCGCGATGGGGCCGGGAAGGTGCTCGTGCTTGTTCAGCAAATGCACGAGCGCGGTGGTGACGTTCTCCAGCTGGCCCCACTTGAGCGCACACGCGCCGAGCATGCTGAACGCCGCGTTTTTGGTGATCTTGCTGCGCAGCGCGGGCTGCGACTCCAGAGCGAGACACCCGAGCTTGGTGAACAGCCCGAGGAACGCCTCCGAGGGCTGCCTCGGGCGAAACAGGTTCCACAGGTCAGCGTCGAGCACGCCCGCCATGACGTGCATGACGCGCTCGCGTTGCTCTTCCCACTTCCACTCCACCAAAGGGGCGCCCTTGGGCTTCTTCGCCGCCTTCTTGTCCGCCTTGCCGGCACCGGGCGCGGACGTCGCGGCGGCCACGCCGGCGGTCGCGCGCGCCTCGGCGTCGGCGACGTCGGCGACGTGGTGCACGAGGCACGCGTACGCTTTGAGCGCCTCGCGATGCGACGCGACGACGTCGGTGGCGTCCGCGGCGTCGCCCGCGCCGGAGGCGAGCAGGGAGGCGACGGAGGCGGAGAGCACGGAGAGGTTGCTGCAGAGCGCGTCGGTGATGCGGATGCGGCCGATGGGCTTGAGCGCGGCGAAGTCGCGCGCGCACGCGTACGCGCGGTCGAACACATCCTGCTCCAACACGCACAGCGCGTCGTTCTCGCACAAATCGTACGCCGTCTGCTCGACGAGGTCGTTCGCCTCGGCGTCGCTCATGCCGGCGACGTCGACGTGCGCCTTGGGACCGAGCGCGCCCTCGCGCTGAGGGGTCTCGAGGTCCGTGAGCTTGAGGGGGATGTCGAACTCCATCGCGCCTGGGGACGGGGAAAAGCGACGAGGAGGATCGAGGGGGGGACGTCAGCTCCGAGAGAAACGAGCAAGGCGAGACGATGTCGTCGTCGCGCGCCGTACGGTCCGTGGGGGGGATACCGGGGACGTCGCGCGCGCACGTACCGCCTGGTCCTTCGTCGGACGCGGTGCGTTAAGGGTTTCTGCGCGGCGCGGTCGTGCGCGCTGCGGCGAGAAGTGCGTGCGGGGTCACCGGCGCGCGTCTCTACCCACGAGGCACGAAGCTACAACGGCTTTTGGTTTCGTCCCCCCTCTGGCCGTTTTGCCTTTTGCGCGAATGTCCGACTGTTTGCGCTGGGGCCATTTCGGTATTTTGGGGCATCAAATTTGCGCTCCGCCCCCGACCGCCGCGCGTGACGCCGACTTTTCCTATGCTAGGTCATAACGACGCGCGCAGCGACATGGACGCGACCGCGCCGCCCGCGGCCGACGAGAACGACCTGGATGCCCCCGGCCTGCCCGACCGGCTTCTGCGCAAAGCCGAGACCGCGGTGCTCGGCCGGACCTCGCGCATCCTCTGCGTGGTCGAGCGATGCACGGATGAGCACAACTACTCGGCGGTCCTCCGCACGGCCGAGGCGCTGGGGGTCCAGCACGTGTGGCTGGTGGACCCGGTGGTGCGCGAGGCGGACGGCGGGCTCGGCGGCGGCGACACCCCCGAGGATCTTCCCGGCGACGACGGCGCGAAGCGCGCGACGAAGGGACGCGGCCGAGGCCGCAAGCGCGGTGCGCACGGTTCGGACTGGCGCGAGGCGCACAAGCTCTTTGCTCGGCGCGCGCAGGAGTTCACCTCGATCCGCGAGTTCCCGGACGCGGCGTCTTGCGTCGCGGCGCTCAAGGCGGACGGGCGCACGATCTGGGCCACGGACCTGTCGCAACACGCCGTGCCTTTGACCGAGCCCGCGCTGAGGGCCGCGACAGGCGCGCCGCTTGACGAATCGGTCGTACCGTCAAAGCTCGCGATCGTGTTCGGCACCGAGTCGGTGGGGTGCACGGAGACCATCTTCGAGGCGTGCGATCTGCGCGTCTACCTGCCTCTCAGAGGGTTCGCGGACTCGCTCAACCTCTCCGTCGCGGCGGCGCTGGTGATGAACGAGCTGTTCCACCTGTGTCCCGAGGCGGTCGGCGCGATGAAGACGGAGGAGCGAACGGAGCTCCGCGAGAAGTGGTTCACGCAGCTGTGCGCGGCGCGCGCGCTCACCGGCAGCGAGGAGAAGCGGAGGGCGAAAATAGAACACACGCTCGCGGCGCGGAGGCGGCTTAAGAAGGGTCTCTTGTCGGAGGATGAGACGACCGAGATTACCGCGAAACAAAAACGAGACGTCCCTCAAGACACTTCGAAAGACGTCGTGGATGATCCTGACGGTGTCGGCGACGCCAAAAAAAGAGCAGACGCGGAGAGCACCGAGTCGTTAGCGGCCGAGCTCGAGGTGCTTTTGGAAAAGCGCGCCTCGTTTGCGCGCGCGGCGGCGGCGCCGTACATCGCGAACCCGCCCAAGCCCCTGCGCGACATGCGCCGGTCGGACGAGCACAGGGAGGCGTTCGTAGGGCGCAAGACGCGCATGCGGAACGCGGAGCACTGGGCGGGCATGCCCGCGGTGGGGGTCACGGGGAGTGAGCCAGGCGCGTCGTGAAACACAGACGCAGCTCATTTGTACACGTGCGTTTTCGCCTTCGCCCGCCCCTCAAAAGCCAGTTGTGCCGCACTTCGGAACCTGGCTGAGTCCTGCTGCTGATCGAGATTCGTCCGAGTCAGAGGAAGACCGGCTTTTCTCGCCGGGGTTTTCACAGCGATCGCGCGCGACCGCCGACCGCCATGGCGCCCATGATCGACGACGACGACAGCGACGACGAGGTCCCCCTCGCCTCGCGCGTGGGCGTGAAGAAGGAGTCCTCGACCCCCAAACGTGCGTCCCCTCACGCGCGACCCGCGAGGGATCACACCGCGCGGACGCTTTTCAAATTGCGCTCGCCGCGCGCAATCCTCTTCGTCGGGGATGACCGATCGTCGCCCCGCGCGTCTGACACGTCCCCGTCCCCTCCGTCCCCACGCGCGCCGCAGCCCGCAAGCCCACGGCGAAGAAGAAGAAGAAGAAACCCGCCCGCGGCGCGAAGAAGGGCGACTCGAAGCCCAAGGTGGAGCGCAAGGAGTACCCTCTGGTGGGGCAGAAGCGGGACACCCCCGACGAGACGGACTCTCTGCGCAAGTTTTACTCGTCGCTGCGATTGCAAAAGCCGGAGAGCGAGATGGCGGAGATGTGGCTCATGGAGCACGGTCTGCTGCCCGAGGAGGAGCAGAAGAAGGCGTACAAGAAGATGCTCGCCAGGAAGGGGAAGAGCGCGCCGGCGAAGCGGCCGGCGAGCGCGTCCAAGCCGAGGCCGCCCTCGGCGAAGAAGCCCAAGACGGAGAAGCCGAAGAAGGCGGTGGCGGTGGACGACGACGACTCCGACGACGACGCGCCGCTGGCGTCGCTGAAGCGCTCGGGGGAGGGGGGAGGGTTCACCATCCCCAAAACAGAGGCCAAGTGAGGGTCGGCACCACCGGCAGCAAAGGGGGTGGCGGAGGCGCGACGGAGGCGAGAGCGCGAGAGCTCTTGCGCGATTAACGACTCTTCCCGGATGATCCGTCGCTCGCTTCACATTCTCGAGACTACGCGGTACCGCGTCTACGCGCGAAAAAAAACGCTCCCGCCCGTCTCGCCCGTCCCGCCCTTGACCACACTACACGAACCTTCCCACGCGCGCGTCACTTTTTGTGTCATCTCCGCTCGGCGCTGAGCGTGTCGTAGACGGCGTAGGAGATGGAGCTCGCGGGAAGCACCTTGGCGAGCGACGGCGCGATCCCTCTGTACAGCCCCCTTCCTCCTTCCCGGCGCACGACGTCCAAGAAGCATTCGCTCGCCGATTCGTACGCCGGGAACCCAGGCATGCCTCCGGTCTGCATGCGCGTGCGGATCACGTTCAGCGGGTACGTCGCTAACATCGCCGTCGTGCTGCTCGCCATGCCGCACCCGAGAAGCTCGGGGATGCCCGGCTCGGCGCCGGCGGCTTGGTACCGCCGCGTGACGTATTCGCGCAGCGTCGAATTCGTCATCAGATCGATGCCCGCGTACGGGACGATACCCACCAGCGAGGGCGCGAGCCCGCGGAACAAACCGCGCGCGCCGCTCTCGTTCAGAACGGCTCGGAATACGCCCGTGATGGTGGTGGGAGCGGCTTTCGGGTGCGCGGCGTTGCTGCTGAGCGCCATGCGCGTCTTGACAATCTCCAGCGGGTAGATGGCCGCCTGCGCGGCGGCGCCGGCGACGCCGCCGGCGACGAACCGCTCGCCCGTGGTGGCGTTTCCCGGGTCCACGGCCACGACCTGCTTCAGCGCGTCGAACGCCGCGAACTTCACGGCGGTCTCGGGCACGACCTTCAACACGTTCGCGCCGTTGCCGCGCCAAAACGCGCGAGCGCCGCCCTCGCGGTACACGGCGCGCGCCGCCTCGCGAAGCGTCGGCGCGCGCTTGCTTCCCCTCTCGGCGGGTTTTCGTTTCGACTTCGTCTTCGTCTTCGTCTTCGGTTCGGAAGACGAAGACTCCGCGGCCGCGTGCGACGCGGCTCTCGCCGCGACGCCGTAGACGTCGCCGTAGACGTCCTTCGCCAGGCCCTTGGGCAGGCGCCCGGTCTGCAGGATGGTCTTCAGCCGGTCGACGGGCGCGGTGGCGGTGCGGCTGACGGCGCCGGCGACCCCCCCGCTGAGCAGCTTCGCGACCAGCTCCTTCGTGAACGTGGTCTCGTCCAGGTCGCGCGGCACGGTGTACTCGGACTCGGCGTCGTCCACGAACGCCCTGTGCACGAACTTGTCGAACGCCGCCGCCGCGTTGGCGCCGCGCGGGAGAAGCGTCAGCACGCGCTCAAACTCTCTTTGTGTCAACACGCCGTCGCCATCCCGATCCAAAATCTCAAACGCCACGCGGAGCTGGTCGTCGCTGATCTTCAGCCCGGCTCTTTCGACGCCCCGTCTGAGCTCGTCCGAGGACACTCTACCGTCTTTGTCACGGTCGAAGGTTTTGAACACCTCCGCGATCTGTAAACGCCGCTCAACGCAGAAGCGCTCAAACTCGGCGCGCGAAACGCGGTTGTCCTTGTCAGCGTCCAGCTCCTTGAACACCTCGGAGAGCTGCGCGCTGGAAACCGCGATGCCGCGCCGGCGCAGGCCCTCGCGGACCTCCTGCGTTTGCGAGAGAAGGGAGGGAAGACGGACAGCGGGGATGGGTCAGGGAGGCGCGGGAGCACCGCGGACAGACAAAAGCGAGTGGGACAGCGCGCCTCCCGGTTGCGCATCGCGCCGAGGTTCTTCGCTTTCACGAGGCGGTGAAACGCCCGCGAACGATGGGCGGGTCGCGTGGGCGCGCGCGGGTCGGGGGGCGGGGGCGCACCGCGAAGCTCAGCGACCCATCCCGGTTCGTGTCGAACGAGTCGAAGTCGTTCATGGTGCGCGACTCCCCGCGCCCGCGGCGCCGGCGGAGTGCCCTCGGCGGGAAGGGCGGAACAAGAAACGAAAGAAAGCGCCACCCGAAGTTTGTTTCAACCGACTCGGACACGCATCCAGCAGGCTCTGACTAAAAACGCATACATGCCCATAGGCTAGTGTCCGAAGCGCAGCCGGCGGTTCGTCGCGCCTGAACGAGCGGCCGAGGTGGTTTCCGAAAAGGAAAAGAAAGCTCGTCGATCCGAAACCGTGTCGACACTTCCACCGCCGCGTCAGCGCGCGGGGTCGTCGGCGGGGCTCTCCGGGCGTCGCAACCATGAAGGAGTGGCGCTCGTTCTCGCGGTTTCCGTGCACCGCGGACGAGTACTACGCGCTGATGCTGGACGGCGCGTTCCAGCAGAAGCTGCACATGACCGCCATGAAGATGGGGTGCTATGACGTCACCGACGACGCGCAGCCGGACGGGACGATCAAGCGCGTCGTGTTCAGCGAGCCGAGACTGAACTTGCCCGCGGTGCTGGAGCGCGTGATGAAGAAGGCGCAGGCGTACCACGAGCACGCGGTGTTCAATCCCCCCGCCTTGGAACGGCGCGTGCAGGTGGTGCCGTGCGTCGCCGGGGACAGGATGGACTTTTCCTTCCACGAGTGGGTTCGCGACGACGACGACGGCGTCGGCGGCTGCGTGGTGGAGTCCGCGATCAAGGTGCACGTCAAGGGCGGCTGGCTGGCGCGCATTCTGGAGCGCTTCATCAAGAGCACGTCGCGCGTCAAGATCGCCGAGCGGGACGCGCACATGAACGAGTATTTCCGCGCCAGGGGGAGGGCGACGTTCGACGGCGTCGGCCAAGGCGACGCGGAGGCGGAGACGGAGACGGACGGAGAAGAGACGACGGCGACGGTGACTTTTGACGGTGACCTTTCCGGCGGAAAAAAGGGAACGAGAGGGAACGAAAGAAACGCGCGTCACTCCGCGCCCGTCGCGTGCGCTGTGTCGCGCGAGGAATCGCTCGCGCGCCTGTGCTCGCATCCGCTGCCCCCGGAACCGCGGAGGTCGTTCGCGCGCCGCCTCGCGCGAAACTCGTTCAAGTGGTGACTAAAAAAACATAGACTACGTAGACGACTCCGGTAACGCGACGCGTACTCGACACGTTTACCGTTTCCTTGCCCCCTACTCCCTACTCCCTACTCTGCCGCGTCCTGCCGCGTCTGCTTCTCCACTAAACTCATCCAGCGCACGTACGCGCTCTCCACGACGTTCACCACCGGGTTGATTTTCTCCAGAACGTTCGCGGAAGGGCCGAGCGTCCCGTCGCGCCCGAAGTGCTGCGCCACGGCCAAACCGCTGAGGCAGTAGCACGTGTGGTAGTGGTCGCGGCCCTTCCCCGGCTTGTCCTGCAGGCCGCCGTTCGGCAGCTGGCAGCACAGCAGCAGCCACCCCTGCAACGCGCGAGAGTTGAATGCCAGCCCGAGACTCGTCGAGTGACGAGTCTCGTCACGCGAGACCGCCGCCGGGAACAACGCGCACGCCGGCGCGCCGCGCGCGTCGGAGACGTTTTGTTTTCGCGGATCGCCGCTCTTCGCGCGCGTTGTCTCCGCCGCGCCGCCTTCGTTCGCGGACGCTTCGCCTTGTTCGCCTTTTTCTTTTTCTTTTTCGCGCATCAACAGCCCGAGAAGCGGAAACGAGCCCCCCTGCCAGAACGAGTAACACCCGTCCACCAGCTTGTTCGTCCTGCCCATGAACCCGCCCTCCACGGCGCCCTGCCTGTGCGTCAGCCACCGCGCGAGTTCGTTCAAGTCAAGCGCGTCGCTCGCTTCGACGCCGCAGAGCGTCACGGCGGCGAGCCCGCAGAAGGCGTAGCCCCCGTGCGCCTCCGCGCCTTGCTCGCCCGCGATGCCTCCCTCGTGCGTCTGGCATCTGCTCACGAAACCAGGCACGCCGTCTCTGAGATACGAATCATCGATGCCGCACAGGTGCGCGACGGCGAGCGCGGTGTAGCACCCTCTTACGTCCGTCTCGCCGCCGTCGTGCATGCGGAACCCACACGAGCGTTCGTCTTTGCACCTGCGGAGGAAATCGCGCATGGTGTTTCTGTCAACGACGAGGGCGGCGGCGTCCGTGGCGATGTCCGCGAGGCAGCACACAGCCGCGTACGTCGGCGCGAGGTGCGCCATCTGGCCGGGGCCGCCGCCGAACCCGCCGTCGGCGCACTGGCACAGCGCCAGAAACTCTATGACGTCGTCCGCGAGGTCCGCGGGCAGGGCCTCGCCGAGCAGCGTCAGCGAGTGCACGATCCAGTAGCACAGCCAGCACCGCGACGCGTCCAGCACGACGAAGCCCGCGCTGAGCCGCCGCAGGGACTTCAGCAGGTACGCGACGTGCTCTTCGCGCTGCAGCACCGCGACGGAGGTTTCCCAGTCGCCGGGAGATGCGGCGTCTGCGGGATCGGCGAGGCCGGCAGACACCGCGCGCGAGTAGATGCTCCGCGCGGTGAGCTCCAGCTCCCACTGCTCGGTGGAGGTCTCGGTGGGGAAACCGAGACCCTCCATCCCGAAACCGTCCATCGCGGACCGGGTCGCGCGGCGGACACTGCGAGCGCGGGTGGTTCGAGAAACGGGGTGGTTCGAGAATGAAATACGCGCAACGAAAGTTGATGTGAGAGCGGTTCTCGCGCGACGCATCTCCACTCGCGGCGACGCCGCCGGTGACCTCGCGCGATGCCGCGCGAGGTCAAAGCGCTGAAGTGGCTCGTAGTCGACCTCCTCGCCGCGCACGTCGATGAGCTCATCGAGCTCGCCGGTGAGGCGCTTCGCGCGCTGCCTCCCGACGCCAGGCACGCGCTTCTCGGCGTGGCGAGGCGGAAGGGTTGCCTGGACGACGCCGCGCTCGGCGCGCTCGTGGACGAGACGGCGACTGCGCTGGACGTTTCCGGGTGCGGCGACGCGGTGACGGACGCTGGCGTGCGCGCGCTCGCCGCGCGTGGCGCGCTGCGAGGCGTCGTCGCCGCCGACATCACCTCGTGTCGAGGCATCACCGCCGACGGCATACGCGAGCTCGTCCGAGGTGCTCCGAAACTCGAGGTGCTGCGTTGCGGCGGGGACCCCGCGTGCAACGCCGCGTGTCGCGACGCCATCGCGCCCACGCACCCGGGAGGCGGCGTGTTGCCTCGGCTGCTGGACTCGCGGCGACGCAGCCTCGAGTCGTGGGAAGCGCTGGGCGAGGAGGACGACGACACGACCGCGCGCGGCGGCGCGATGGCGTCGGATGGCGACGACATAAAAGTCTCCGCTTTCGGCGAAGGCGCGCGCGCTCTGCGCTGGCTCGTGTGGCCCGACGTCGACCGCGTCAGCCGAGGCCGGGTCGCGCAGCGGTGTCCCCGCGTGCGCGTGATCGCGCCGTCGCCACAGGTGGTGGCCGCCGCGAACGAGGCGGCAAACGACGTGCACTTCGTGGCGGTCGCGGGCGAGGGCTGGATCGGCTGGGGCGCGAGCGCCGGCGGCGAGACCTCCGAGACCTCCAAACGGAGACAAAGACAAACGCTCCCGGGTACGACCGGCCGTTCCGAAAACAACGACGGTTTAGTGCTGGTCGCCGCGGGGCACACGGGCGTGGGGGCGAAGGCCGGCCAGCCGTTTGACTTCGGCGATAGCGGTTGTATCGATGGTGGTGGAAAGAGAGAGAGTCTCAGAAGCGCGAAGTGGCGATTGGCCGAGGAACCTGACCCGTGGTGGTACGGGGCGCGACGCGACGGCGACGTCGACGGTCCGCCGCGCGCGGCGGATCCGACGCGCGCGCTGGATCACCGGTTCGTCCGGCTCGTGCGGCGGGACGTTTTCTCGTGCGGCGGCGACCCCGAGGCGACCCCGGAAGGCGCTCCGGAACCGCGGCGTGCTGGCTCCTCGGTCCTGGCGGGCGTCGCGGGCGGAGCGCTGCGATGGCGCCTGAAGTTCGCGGAGGACGCCGAGGGCGCCGAGTCGGTGGCGGCGCGGTTCGCGCGCGCGTGCGCCGAGGTGGCGTCGGCGCGGGCGGCGCGCCGCGAGAAGAACTACAAGAAACAGCGCAACAGGCAGCGCAACAAGCTGGGAAGCGCGGAGCGGCACATCTGGGACGCCATGAACGACGTGGCGCTGACGGATGGGTTTAGTAATGGACGCGACGGACGATACCGATGAGAGACGAATGAATGAATGAATGAATATTGACCGGTTTAGGGACCGTTTCCGCCAAACGCGCGACGCGTCCTCCGCGTCTCGTCAGTCGAACCCCGCGAGCGCTTTTTTGCACCACTCCACGCTGATGAAGCGCACCATGTTGAGCGGCACCTGCCTCGCGGTCGTGGGGATGAGCCCCTTGTACACCGCGCCTATCCCCTCGTGTCGCACGGTCTTCGCGATGCAGTCCAGCGTCCCGGAATACGGCAGCGCGCCCGTTGTTTTGTCGGGCTTCATGGACATGAGCCGCGACTTGGCGAGGTCGATGGGGTTGCTCGTGAGCGCGGCGACGACGCCCGCGATGAACGAAGCGCCCGTCTGCACCGCGAGCCCGTCGCTCAGGCCGGACTCGCGTAGAATCACGGCTTTACTCTTGTCGTACACCGCCATCTGCGACGCGGTGACGATCATCGCGCGGTTCACCGTCGGCCCGCAGCCGCGCCACAGCGCCAACACCCCCTCCTCGCGCACGACGCGCAGCAGCGCGTCGGCGCCGCCGCGGTAATTCCTGCGCAGCTCTTTCGGCAGGCGCCCGTCCGCCTGCATGCGCACCATCGCCAAGTCCGCGGGGTTCCCCACCGCCGCGCCGATCGCGCCCGCGCCCAAACCGCACAGCGTCATCTTCCAGAACGGAAGCGTGCCGTCGGGATCCTTGGGCATCGCCGTCTTGAGCAGATCGTACGCGCCGAACTTGGTGCCGATGAAGCTCGCCTGCCGCATCAGGCTCGCGCCCAAACCGCGGTACAACCCGAGCGCGCCCTCGTGCTTGATCACGTTGTACCCCGTCTTGAGCATCCCCGGAGGAGCGCTGGGCTTGGCGCCCGACGCCGCCTGGAAACCGTCCTGCGCGCCGTACAGCTGCATGCGCACCTTCACCAGGTCGATCGGGTGCGTGACCGCGCCGGAGAGCATCGCGCCGGTGCTCCCGGCGACGAAACCCTTCCAGGGCGCCTGCTTCTTCGGAGCCTGACCCGCCGCCATCGCGCGTGATCCCCCGTTCGACACCGTTCGACCCCGCTCGAGCCGAGCACCTGCGCGCCGCGGACTCTGGCGAGCCGCGCGGCGTCGGTGTCGCAGAAAAGTGCACTCTCGAAACGACAGGCTCTGCTTCGCCGAGATTCCATAGGTGCGCAAAGAGTCCGCAAGAAATGCACACGCGGCCTGTCGGATAATCGCACGCGCTCCGCGAACTCGTCCGTGACGACTGAGGCCGGCATTCGTTCACTCCCAGGCGCGAGATGGACGCGGACGTCGCGCACCTCGAGCGGGCGCTCGAGGCGGTCAAGTCGCGCTCGACGCGCGCGTTGGCCAATGAGGAGTCTTACCTGGCGCGCATCAAGGAGCTCGAGCGCATGAACCGCGCGCTCGTCACGCAGGTGGCGGCCCTCGGCGGGGAGTCGGGCGGGCGATTCTCGCCCGGCATCAGTAACAACGACGGCGGCGGAGTCGAGGCGACGTACAGCTTCGCGGCCACGGAGCCCTACGGCTCGTCCTCGCGGGAGGGCTCGCCGCGACGCATGAGTCGCTCATCGAGCTACAAGACGCAGCGCGATAAGACGAACCGGCTGAGCGTCGAGCGCATCGACGTCGATGTCGCGGGCGTCGCGCGGTCGAGCGAAAAAGAATCGTCGCCGTCCCGAGACGAGGGGGCTTCGCCGAGCGCATCCGCGAACGGCTCGGACCACGGCGGCTCCGGCGTCCCCGGGGACGTCCCCGCGATCGCCACCGAGCTGGCGGCTGCGCGCCTCGACGAGCCCGACCGCGAGACGTCCGAGCCGTCTTCCTCGCGTCGCGACGCCGCGCTCCGACTCCGACCGCGCCTCGAGTTTTCGCGCGTCGACTCCGACGCGAGCTTCGACGCGCGCGAGACGTCGAACGAGTTTCGCGAAACTCCGAGCAAATCCCCGTTCCAGCTTCTGCTGTGCAACGACGACGGGTGCGAGGTGCGCGAGCCGCGCGACCGCGCCATCCGGCACAGGCAGCACGGCACGCCGCACTCGCAGTTTGCCTGGGTGGAGCCGCCGCGTAACGCGCTGGTGGTGAAGAAACCCAACGACAAAAACACAACCACCGCGCTGGTGCGCGTCGTGGACATGCTTGTGAAAAAAAACGTGACGCCCTGGGTGGAGCCCGCGGTGCACTGGGAAACCTCCGTGGGACACACCTGGAGCCTGGACGATGACCCGCGGCTGGACAAAATCATCGACTTCATCGTGTGCCTGGGCGGCGACGGCACCATCCTGTGGGTCTCGAACCTGTTCCCGAAAGCCGTCCCGCCCGTGATCTCCTTCGCCATGGGCAGCCTCGGGTTCCTCACCGCGTTCGAGGAGGAGTCCATCCCGCGCGCCGTCGACGACGTCGTGCGCGGGGACTTCTTCTTCACCCCAAGAAGCCGGCTCGCCGCGCACGTCGTGGACAAGGACGGGCTCGAGGAGAAGCTGCGGTACGTCTGCCTCAACGAGGTGGTGATTGACCGCGGCGCGAGCGCCGCTCTGGTGGACCTGGACGTGAACATCGACGGGTCGCCGATGACCAAGGTGCTCGCGGACGGCGTGATGATCAGCACACCCACCGGCTCGACCGCGTACTCCCTCGCCGCGGGCGGGTCCATGGTGCACCCTGGGGTCTCCGGCGTTTTATTCGTGCCCATCTGTCCGCACACGCTCTCGTTCCGGCCGCTCGTGCTGCCGGACACGTCGGTGCTCACCGTGCGCGTGCCCGAGTCGGCGCGCGTGGAGCCGGTGGCGAGCTTCGACGGCAAGAGGCAGCGCACGCTGCGCCGGGGCGAGAGCCTGGTGATCGCGGGATGGCGGTACCCCGTGCCCGCGATATGCAAGTCCGGCGAGACGGGCGACTGGTTCAGGGCGGTCAAGGACTCGCTGCTGTGGAACGTGCGCGGCGCCGCGCAGAAGCCGGAGCGCGTCGGGGACGCGAGAGCGTGACGGACGACCGCTTTTATGAGGAGACCTCTATACTACGTAGACTACTATCTCGCGAGAGACGTTCACGCGGCGCCTCTTGTTTCGGCGCCCTCGCTCACGACGTCGCGGCGTACCGCCTCGCCGCCGCGAGCGCTTCCCTCCTGATCCGCACCGCCGCGAGGCGTTCCTCGGTGGCCTCCATCGCCTCCGCCTCGCGCGCGCGCGCGCGCTGCGACGCGCTCGCGAACGCGCCGAGCGAGGGCGGCGACGGTGGGCGCGTCTGAGACCAAAATCTGCCGAGACGATTGTCGCCGTCGTGATACACGTCGCGCGGGACCGTTCCGGGCGGAAAGTAGTTCGACATCGGCACGGGGTTCGCGCGGAAAGGACGCGGTCGCGCGGGCTCGGGAGACGCCGCGCGGCGTCGAGGCATCGCCAAGACGTCCAACGGATCTGGAGCGGCGTGCTTCCCGGTTCTCTTGGGTTTCTTGGTGGTCTTTTTGGTTTTTCGTTTCGCCTTTGTCGCGCGAAACTTGGTCTCGGCTCCGGGCTTACCCGCCAGCCTCGCGAACCCGGGCTCGCCGATCGGGACCCCGAACCCGCCGGCGTCCAGGCGCGCAGACATCGCCGCGAGCCGAACGCGGACGGGCGGCTCGGCGTCCCCGCGAGCGACGCGCGGCGCGCCGAACGCGAACGCGTTTTCGTTTTCGTTTTCGTTTTCGTCCCGAAAGAAATCGCCGAGAGGTCCGCCCCGGAGAAGGTCCGCCGCCGCCTCGGGGGTCGGCCTCTCCGGCGGTCGCCGCGTATCGCGCGTCTCCGCGACGCGCGCGGCCACCGCCTCCGCCGCCGCTACGGCGCTCGCGTCGCGGTCGAAGAAGGAAAACGAACCGCCGGCGAAATTTCCCGCCGACGCCGCCGGGTCGGGACCCGCGTTCTTCGCGTCGTCCCCTTTCGGCGCGCCCCGCGACAAAAGCTCTTCGCCGATCGTCGCGTGACTCCGATCGTGCTGCTGCCGCTGCTCTCGCTCTTTCCGCGCCGTGCGCCTCGCCTTGGCCGAGCGGAGCCTCTCCTCGATCTCGGCGAGCGTCTCGGTGGCATCGCCGGTGGCCGCCAAAACGCAGTCCAGCGCGGCGCGCGCGGACGCCGAAGTCGCCGCCGGCGACAGCGCCGCCGTCGCGGACGACGCCTGGTCGTCCATGCGCCGCGAGAGCGTCGCGAGCGTCTCCATGACCTCCGCCAGAGGGCGCTCCACGCCCGCGGAGCCCGCGGAGCCCGCGGACCGGGGCGAGAACGCGTCGTTGACCGCCGCCGCCGTGCGCGGCGTGCTCTGGAACTGCGACGCCAGCATCGCCGCCGCGCCCGCCGCGCGCCAGCGCGTCTCGGGGTCGTCCAGGGACAGGTCGAGAGGGTTTTCTTCTTTTTCGGAAGAAGTTTCTTTCTCTTCCGCTCTTCCTTCCTCGGCGTCGTCGGCGTCGTCGGCGTCCGTCGGAGCGGGCGCGGCGGCGGGCGCGGCGGCGGGCGCGGCGGCATTTCGCCGCGCGGCGGCGATTTTGGCTTCTCGCGCGCGCGCCTCGAGCGCCTCGAGTTTCCCGGCGCTCTCCCGCTCGGACGCCGCCATCAGCTCCTCCGTCTCCACGAGTCTCTTCATCAGCGCGTTCTCGCGGTCCGCCGCGTGTTTCCGACGCGACGCGATCGCCGCCTCCGCCTCGTCGAGGCGGCTCTGGAGCGACGCCAGGCGCGCATCCTTCACGTCGCGCTCGATTCGCCACTTCTCGCGCTCCTCTCGCCACGCCTCCTCCGCGGCCGCGAGCAGTCTCGAGGCCTCCGCCGCCTCCGCGCGCGCCGTCTCCGCGACGGACGCAGCGGCCATCGCGCGGTCAGCCTGCGTGTCTGCGACGCCGCGCGCGCGCGCCGCGAGGAGCTCCATGGCTTCCTTCTGGCGGTGCGCGTCGGCCGCCTCCGCCTGCGCGGCCTCGACGGCGGCTCGGGCGTCCCGAAGGCTCGAGGCGTGCTTCGCGTCCAGCGCGCGACCGGCCTCGTCGCGCGCGCGAGAAGCCTCGAGCGCGTCCGACGCGTCGAGCTCGTCGGCGGACGCGAGCGCCGCGCGGAGCCGGGCCAGCTCAGCCTCGAGATTGTCAATGTGCGCGTCGCGCTCGCGCAACAAACGCAGGTTGAAGCGGAAATCCTCCCGCAGGGCCTCGAACGCGTCGCCGCGCTCCCGCTCAGCCGCGACGTACCCGCCGGGAGCCGCGCCGTGCGCCTCGGGCGGCTCGGCGTCCCCCATCAGGCCTCGAGCGCGGGACGAGTGAGGGTCGCGTCGTTGTTTTTCGCTTTTCGAAAAGCATGGCAGGCATACATGTATGCCTATGCACACCTCCGCGAGATTCTGGCATTCTTGTGCGAAAACTGAGACTAAATACACATACGGTTTCGCCTCCGTCCCCTCGGGCCTCGGAAAAGAAAACGTTCTACTACATCGTGTGAATACGCCGTAATAACAACGAGCTGGCGGTCCAAGACTGCCCGCCGCACACCCGCGCGCGCGTTCCCACCGCGCACGCACGCCCGCACGCACGCCGCGCGCGCTCTCGCTCGACCTCCACCGCTCGCCCGACCGCCCCACCCCGCGGACGGCCGCTCGACGCCCCGCTCGTCGCCGATCGTTTTCGCAGCGACAGCTCGGACGCCGCTATGGTGTTCGGCATCGGACGCGGCGGACGCGACGGCGCCGCGCTGGCGCCCGCGCCCTCGGCGGCCGGCGCTGCTCCTCCGTCCGGCCCCGAGACGCCGGGCGCGAATGACAAGCTCAGACCGGCCCTGGCGCCCGTGCGCGCCCCCCCCCTGTCCCTATCCGACCCCGGCTCCGGCCCCCCCACCCCGGACAAGGCGTTGGCCGCCGCGCGGAGCCTGGTGGTGTCCTCCCCCAACGCCCTCGCCGCCGACTCCGGCCGCCTGGCGTCGATGGCGACGCGCCTGCGCGCGCAGCTCGTGGAGTTCGCGGACGGGCTCGCGAAGCAGGACGCGCTGCTCGCCGCGGGCCAGGAAGAGTGCGCGAGGCTGCACGGCGAGCAGACGGATGCCAACGCGCGTTTCGGCTCCTCGGTGCTTTCGATGATGGCCGAGCAGAGGCACGCGCACGCCGTCGCGACGAGCCGCATCGAGACGCAGAGGTCGACGCTCATCGCCGTCAACGCCGAGCGGGACGAGTTACGGGCGGAGAAAAAAGGTTTGTCGGATCGCGCGGTCGAGGCGGAGCGTGTCATCACCGAGAAAGACAAAGACATAGAGGCGCGCTCGGCGGCGAACGCGGTGCTCGAGAAGGAGCTCAAGTCGAAAGACGCGCAGCTGTCGCAGACGGAGAGCGAACTCTCCGCGCTCCACGAGGAGAACGCGCGGCTTATGGCCGAGCTGGAGGAGCGCGAGGCTGCCGTGGGCGAGGCTGAGGGCCGAAGAAGCGTGGTCGCCGAGCGCAACGACGAGCTCACGCGGCGGCTCGAGGCGGCGGAGGCGGCGCGCCTCGCGGCTGAGGAGGCAACCGCCGCGCTCGCGCAGGCCAACGCGTTGCTCGAGAACGAGATTGAAAACGGCGAGGTGGCGGTGGCGGCGCTGCAGGCGGAGCAGGAGAGCGCGTTCGCCAGCCTTTCTCTCGAGCGCGAGGCTCTGCTGTCGAAGAACAGGCTGCTCGCCGTGCAGATGGAGGAGTCCAGGCGTCGGCTGGAAGCGACGCGCGCGGAGGCGGAGGCGATCATCGCCGAGGAGCAGGACCGCAACGAGGAGCTCGAGCGGAAGCACGAGGCGACGCTCGCCGAGTTACAGAAGGTCGGAGGCGACGCCGCGCTCCGGCCGATGCTCATCGAGGCGCAGCAGCAGCTCTCGCGCGAGCGAGAGCGGCTCACCGCGCTGCGCAGGGAAAAGGAGGCTCTGGAAGAGGCGCGCGTCGCCGCGGAAGCCGCCGAGCGCGAGCGCGCCGGAAAGCTGGAGCTCCTCAACCGCTCGCTCGCCGACTTCGAGAAGCATCGCGAGCGGAGCGCGGCGGAGCTCGGGCCCGGGTTCCAGGGTCTGGATTCCGGCGAGATCATGTCTGTTGACGGGTCGCAGGCGGGCGACGGGTACAGCGACCTCGCGTCCACGACGTCCGAGGCGCACGACCCGAGCGACGTCGACGGGAAGCGCGCGGCGGCGCGCCGGGCGAAGGCGGCGCAGAACAAACAAAAGTTTGAGGCGCTCAAGGCGCAGCGTAACCAGTACAAGGCGGGCCTTGTGAACGCGCAAAACGAGGTGGAGCGCATGCGCGCGGAACTGCAAAGTGTGGAGGCGCTCAAGGAACAGGTGAAGGCGTTGCAGGAGAACATGTTCGTGTGATGAGAAACGCTGTGAGAAGTATAAGTATATACGCCGCGCGACTCGTAAATAGCTACACCGCGCGAGATTTTCGCTTGTATACAGTATGAATGTAAACACTAAAAACACTCCCGCCGCGTACTAAAACACGAACCCGAACCCTATGATCTCCGCAGCCTCCACGATTTTGTCCTTGGCTTCGCCGCCGTAGTGCTCCACGGCACTCATCAAATCCACCCAGAGCTTAGCGAAGACGTCCTCGAAGGGCGCGGCGCCGACGCAAAACGGCGCCGCGACGGCGACGGCGAAGAAAAAGCCGAAACGGCCTGCGGGCCCGGAAGCGTTTAACGCGGCGGTGACCCACTTTGTTTGCCACGTGCACACCGCCACGAACAGCAGGTACGAACGCCACAGCCTGAGCCACACCGAACCGTCGCCTCCCAGCGCGTCCACGGCGGTGCGCCCCAGATGTCCGCACCCGAACCCGAGAAGCGCCAGCAGCACCGTCGCCGGCGCCGCTTGGAACCGCGTCACGACGTTGTACTGGAGCAGTTTCCAGCTTATGAGCGCGAACACGATTGCGCCCCAGGCGGCGCCCACCAGGCTCTTCGCCACGCACCACGCGTACTCCGCGGGCCCGGGACCTCCCGTCCCGGAGGCGTACGACCACACAGTCCGGGTCAGCGAGAAGCGCCGTTCGGAGTTCGGATCGCCGCCAGACGCGTCGCCGGATTTGAACCATCCGGGCGGCGCCGGGCAGACGCTCACCGTCGCCCCGAGCGCGGCGACGGCGCGTCGCCACCCTCCGGCGAGCGTGGCGGCGAACACCACGGCGAGCCCCGCGTAGAAGGCGTCCGCGATGAACGCCAGCGTCTCTAAATGCTGCTTTTCCTCCAGCGCCAGCTTGCGGTCCTTCATGTCCCCCTCAAGCTTCTCGGCGGCGAGCGAGTTGGACTCGTGGTGCAGCTGGTTCTTCTCGGAGAGCACGTTCAAGTTGAGCCTCTGGGTCTCCAGCGCGCGCTGGTTCAAAGACAGGTGCTTCTCCGCGATGTCGTTCGCGCGCTCCGAGGAGAGCACCTCGCGGTACCGCACCGCCAGATCAAGCACCTTGAGCTGCTTGTCGTCCGCCGCCGCCGCCGCCGCGAGCACGGCGTTCGCATCCGGCGACAGCGCCACCAGCGGCGACGCGCGCGCGCCAATCGATTCAGGGACGGCCACGCCCCACCCGCGATCCGAATCCGAGTGTGTCTCCTTCGTCTCCACCACGACCGTCTTCGCGGCGGTCTTCACCGCGAACGTCTCGGTGAACGACCCGATGGGGTCGACGAAGCCGGAGAACCACCCGCCCTTTTCGGTCCCGTTCGACGGAGGACTCGTCGCCGACGTCGCGGAAACCTCCGTCCGCGAACTTCCGTCGACGCCGTCGGCGTTCTTCTTCCCGTTCTCCGCGCCGTCCGCCCGGGCCCCGGAGGCGGACAAACTCTTCTCCGCGCCCGAACCACCTTCCGGCGCGGAAGAAGAAGAAAACGTAAACGTCTTCGTCTTCGCCGTCGTCTCCGCGAACGCCTTCTCGGCGGCGTCCGCGAACGTCGCGCGGAACTCGTCCGCCGCTCTTTCGTCGCCGGCTTCGAGGTACGCCGTCAGCGCGGAGGCCATCTCGCCCGCGGCGGCGCGCGCGCGCGGCGCGGAGATGGTCACCACGCCGGATGCCTTGTCCAAACGTGAGAGCTCGATCTCGATCTCACGGGCGAGATTCGCGAGGCAAACGCCCATCGCCTCCCCGAGACGCACGCCCGAAGGGGTCGTCTCGTCGTCGTCGTCGCCGCGGAGAGTCTCCGTCTCCGTCGCGCGCGTCGCCGATTCGCGACGCGCGCCTTTCGCGCCCACGAGACGCTCGTCGAGGTGCTCGACGAGACATTCCACGAAGCGCGCGATCGTGTCCAGCGCGCGGAACGAAAACGAAGCGGTGGGCTTTGTCTTGTCCGTGTCCGCCGCGGTCGCCGCCGCGCGCGCGCGCCGCGCGAGCGCGCGGATCGCGAAAAGCGCGGTCCACGCCACCGCGACGAAGATGGCCCCCGCGATGCCCACCGCGAGGAGCAGGGTGACGAGCGTGGGCAGGGGCATATCGTGACTCCCCACGTTCGTGCTGATGCCCGAGCCGCCCGGCGCGACGCACGTCCCCACCGAGGGCGACCACCGCGCGCCAGCGGGACATCCCCCCACGGGGATCTCCCGCCGGGGAAACGCGTTGGTGAGTTCCTCCGCGCGGTACCGCCGCGCCTCCGCGCGCGCCGCCTCGCGGACCGCCTCGTCCGCCTCGGCGCTGTCGAACCCCCGAGGGCTCGGCGACGATGCCGCCATAGCGCGATACGACGACGGTGGTCGCGGACCCCACCGCCGCGCGTTTGGCTATGCCGAGGGAGTGCTGGTTGTGGTTTCACTACTACACGACGAAACGCGCTCGGTCCGCGCGCGTGAAAAAGCGCCGAAGGAGGCTGGAGAACGAAAAGGAAGACGAGCGAGACTGCGACGCATACGAAACCGCGAATTTGGAAGGTTATGGGAAAAAATCTCGCCCCCTCGTCGAGCCACGTATGCCTTTCGCGTTTTGAGGCCGCTCGTGGTTTCCCTCCGCCGGCTCACCCCGCCATCGCGCTCCTCCCGGTCCACAACACCCCGCGTCGCCAGCAGTCAAGATGGCTTCTACCGTCGCTTCCCTCCGCGTCATCGCTCCCGCGTCGGTCGCGTCCAAGCGTGGCGTCACGCTCCGCGCGCGCGCGCCCGGTACGTCCCTCGCGGTCGCGACATCCCCGCCCGTCCGCTCGCGTGTGGATAGAGCCCACGCGAAAAGCCGATGCGCGCCGTGACTTCGACGGCGCCTCGCCCACGAGTCGCCCCGCGCGTCCTCCGGCGTTGGCTCGCGACTCCTACGCGCGTCTCCCCGCTCGCGCTCCGCACGCGCGCGCGCTTCTCATCGCGCCGTGGCTGACCGCTTCTCTCCCCGCTCTCGGCTCCGCTCGTGGCGCTTCCCCGTCTCCGCCACCCTCGCAGCCACGGCTCCCCGCGCGGCGCCCGGCCGCATGATGGCCATCTCCACGGAGACCGAGGCGGAGGCTGAGGTTTCCAAGGCGCTCAAGGAGGGCGGCGTCACGGTGGAGTACCAGCGCAAGAAGGCGAAGGAGATGGTGAAGTTCTTCAAGCAGCAGCAGTACAACCAGGCTGTGGAGGACTCGCAGGTGTTTGGCATGACCCCGAAAAACGAAATCAACAACGGCCGGTGGACCATGTTCGGCCTTCTGGTGGGGATGATGACCGAGTACGCCACCGGCGTGGACTTCATCGACCAGATCAAGCTCACCATCTCGGTGCTGGGCATCGCCGACGTGTACGATTAGATCGCGCGCCGTTCGAGCGAGAGCGTAGGTATGGTTTCTGACGAAGAAAGGTTTGCGAGCAAACGACGCGCGTCTCCGCGCGAGGACGTCTCCTGTCGTACGCCTACGTGTCGTTTACACCCGTCACGCGAACGGTGCATCGCTCAAACGGTGCATCACTTCTGCATGTACCCGACCCCGGTCTCGATGCACGACATCCCGCTCTTCTCGAGGACGGCGCCGGAGCCGGTCCACCACTCCTTGAATGCCTTGAACGGCGCGCTCTGCTGGTGGGGATCCTCCAGCTCTTTCCGGGAGGGGTATCGCTCGACGATCATGAACTCGTCCGCAGCCTGGTCCGAGGCACACAGCTCGTCTGCGAGGGGTCCGCGGGAAGACACGAAGGGAGAGCGTGAAAGGGGACGTCAGCGGAAAGAGACGTATCGTCGGAGTCGGCGCGAGTCGAGCCGGGAGAGACGGGAAAACGTTTCGCGAGGTGGCGATGACACCGCCGGGACAGAGACGCACAGCTCAGCGTGAGCGGCTCGTGGTCCTTGACGTGCTTCGCGAGGACGCTGAAGCGCTGCTTGAACTCGTCCACCATGTCCGCCTTGATCTTGACTCGAATGTAAAGGCAGAAGATATCCATGGCGCCCCCGGGGTCCGACGCGCGCGTAGATATCACGAGTGCGAAAAGGTGTCCGAGCGCGAAAACGGCACCCAGAACGCGAAAAGTTCGAAAAACACTCGGCAGTTCGAGCCGCGCGTGGCACGCGAACGCACGGTCCGCGGAGCGTCGGGATGAGCGCCACCTCGACGTCTTCCGACTCGCCCCCCCCCCGCGGTTCCGACGACGACGATACCCCTCGCGGCGCGGAGAAGGGAGAAGGGCAGGAGAGGACACTTCGCGATGTTGACCGAGCCATTGAAGAGCTTCGCAGGCGCAGAAGCCAAGCGCGCGCGGCGAGGCAGCGCGTGCAGAGCTCGACCGCCTCGACGCGGGCCGCGCCGGAGGAAATCGACGAGGAGCTCGCCGCGATGGACGCTGAGGTGGCGGCGGCGATGACCACGCTCGAGGCGGACGAGAGGAGAGCAGAGGAGGCATCGCTCGAGCCCGATGACGTTCAAAAGGAGAACACGCGGCGAGCGCTCCCGGCGACGACCCAAGTCGCGAAAACCGAAAAAAACGCCAACCCGGGTTCGTCGCCCTTCCGGGTTCGACCCCCACGCGCTCGGCGCGCCGGCGCGTGCAGCGTCGGGCCCGCGCTCGGCAGCGGCGTGTTCGGCGCGCGCGAGGCCTCAGCGGCGGAGGCGGCGGCGTCCGCGGCGGCGGCCAAGGCCGAGGCTCGCGCGAGCCAAGGTCTGAGACGCGGCGACGACGGCGACGCGACGGCGGCGGTGACTCTGTGGACCAAAGACGTCGACGCCGTGCTCTCCAAGCTGGACGCGTGCGATGAGGTGGTGCGCGCGAAGCGTTTATACTTCAAGGAAAGGCGCGAGCAAGAGGAAAAGGAGGTGTAGGTAGCGACGCGCTCGTGGTGGTAAGTTTTTGGTTCGAAGTGACACACGCGCCGTACCTACGCGCGCGGCGAGACCGCGACGCGTTCTTCCAACCTGTGTTGCTTTTTTCGTCCGCCTCGGGATGCCGCTCCTCGACGCGAAAAACGCCTCGGTGAGGTCGCCCGGACGTCGACCGGCGGTGTCGCGCGCCAGGACGCACGGCGTCGCGCACTCCGACGCACGCGTCACCATGCGCCCCCCCGCACGTCGCGCTCGATGGGCGGGTGCGCGGACACGCGCCATCGTGTCGTCCACGCTGCTGCTGGTTCTCCCCGCGCGCGCCCTCGCGAAAGACCGGACGCTGTGCTTTCGTCTGCCTTCGCCCTCCTCCCTGACGGCGGCTCCGCGCGATCCCGACGCGGACCCGGACCCCGCGCGCGTGTACCTCGGCATGAACGCGGAGCGGTGCGTGCCTCGCGCGGAGCGCGACCTGCGAGCCGCGGCAGTTCGCGCTCGTCTCCCCGCGGACGACCCGGCGCTTCGTTGCGTGGACGCGCACGAGAGCTTCCTGTGCGCCGCGGACCTCGCCGCCCCGGACGACCCGTTCTCGTGCGAGACCCTGGACGGCGCCGAGGTGTACGTCCGCAACGAAACCACCGAGGAGACGTGCGTGTGGCCCGTGTGCGAGGCGCTGTGCGTGCAGCACCCCGCGCCCGCGTCGAGCCGAGCCGTCCACCGGCGGGGGGCGCCGAGGAACGCGAACGCGCGAACCGACGTGAAAAATCCTCCGCCCTCCTCCGCGCGCAGACACCCCTCCGTCTGCGCTCGGTGCGGGCGCGCGTGCGCGGTGTCTCCGCCGAGACGCGACACGCCCGGGGGGCGATACTGCGAGGCGCTCGCCGCGCAGCGAACGACCCGTCCCGAGGCGAACGCGCGGTACGGAAACGCCTGGGGATGTCCCGGCTGCGACGGCGGAACTTCTTTCCAGTACCTCGAGGCGGCGACGACGCCGCTCGCGTCGCGCGCGCAGATTTCCGCCGCCGCCGCCGCGCTGGGTTCGAAACCGGCGACCGCGTCGATTGCGGCTAGTGCGGCCGTGTCGGCGGCGACCGCGTCGAGCAACTCGGTGGCTCTGGTGGCAAACTTTCTTTTCGTGTCGGCGCGCGTCGCGTTACTCAACGCTCTGTTCTGGGCCGTGGTCGACGCGCTGTACGTGGTGGCGCGGCCGGGCGAGCCGTTGCCGGGATACGTGTACGCGCAGGGCTACGTCGTGGGCGGCGGCGAAGGTTTCGGCGACGGGAAAACGCAAGACGTCGTCTCGCCGCCGCCGCCGCCGCCGACGTTCGTCCAAGGAAACGAGGTCCCATCACCGGCAATGCCCGCACCTCCCTTTCCGTCCGTCCCGGCGGTCCAAACGGCGTGCGGCGGCGGGGACATCGCGCGGAGCTGCGTGGGCGAGTGCGGCATGTGCATCTTCGCGCCGGACGCGGACACGCCCAACTGCTGCTGCGACGGCGAGTGCGCCGAGATGGGGGACTGCTGCGGCGACTTCAAGACGTGCTGCGGCGGAGGGGCACGTCTTGAGCCGGGCGTCCGCGTGGACGCGCGCGCTGGCGCCAACCGGCGCGTCGCGCGGAGGTACGAGGACGCGTTTTTTTTTCCCGACGAGACGTTCGGTTTCGAGCGTTTCGAGACGCGGCCGAGGCGGGTCGCGTCGGGCGCGCGCGTGGTGGAGACCGTCCCGATCGTCGTGGGGGGCAGGGGAAACGCGCGCCGCGGCTCGCAAGGGTCGACGATGCGCGGGTAACGGACGAGAGACGTCGAAGAGCGCGCTATGCGCGCATTCGAGCGTCGTTCACGACGTACAAAAAAATTCGTCGACGCGACGCGTACCAAAAAACGTCTCCTGGCGCGACGTGAAAAATAGTCTACTTTCGAAACTACGTTGTAGTCTAGTCACCACCCGCGTCTGATCACGTCCGGAACGCCGGGTGCGTCCACTCGCCGTCCCACCGCGGTTTCTCCCCCAGCAGAAGCCTCTTCACCTCGTCCACCGCGCCCGCGACCTCGTCCGGCGAGGCGGGGTACGCCACGAAGTAGTCCAGCGCCCACGCGCCGCGCGCGTCCACGAACTGGCCGCGCACCACCGAATCGTCGCCGCCCCGCGGAGGTTTCGCTTCCGGCGCGACGCCGCGCCAGCGGCTGGCGTGTGTCGGAACCATCAGACGCAGTTCCGTTTGCACCGTACTCGCGTCGCACGCGTACGTCTTCCCCCTCCTCTCGAACGCACCGAGCACGTGCAGCCTCGCGACGAGGTCGTTCATGGGGATCACGAAGCACCCGCCTTCGGCGCTCGCCTGGCCCGCGTGCAAAAAAAGCACGTCGAAATCCGTCGACTCGTACGGCGCGCCGAACCCGCCGGCGCGAGCGTTGCGGTAGAAGCTCGAGTTCGGCGCGCGACCCGGCTTGCGCAGCGTCGCCGCCGCGATGTCCCAGGACGCCTCCGCGTGCACGATCGCCGAGAGGTGCAGCACGCGGAAGGACGTGCCCAGGTCGTAGTCGAGGCGCAGCGTGGCGACGGAGCCGGCGGTGGCGCTCGGCAAGCCGTCAAGCGCGGGGGCCATCGCCGGCGCCGCGCTTCCCGGCGGATTCGGCGGTTTTGTTTCAGCCGTCGAACGGTTCGCCGTCGGGTGGCTCCACGTGCCGAGAGCGTCGAGAAGCGCGCCGCGCCGGCGCGCGGGTTCGAGCTCAGCGTTCGACCCGATATTTTGTTTTTTGACCCGCAGGAACCCGGGAAGAGGCACGTCGACAGACACGCTCTGCCCCCGGGACCGCACGCTGGCGTCGATGTGCCGCGCGAGCGTCGACGCCAACGCGTCGGCGGCGTTTGGCGTGTGTTCATTTTTTGACGCGACGCGGAACGCGCGCCACTTGCACGTCGCGTCGCTTCTCGAGACGACGACGTACGGTTTCAGCGTGTCGCGCAACGCCAACGCGTTCTCCTTGGGGACGCACCACGCGACGTACGCGTTCTTCAAAGCGTTCTCTATGCGTTCATTTCGCGTTGACGTGGACGCGTCGTTTTCGTTCGCGTCGTACGCCTCGTCGAGCGCGTTTCTCGACGCGCCGTCGGCGCCCAGCAGCAACACGACGCACGGACCGGGAAGCCTCGCCGCGCGGTTGACGCGCGAGAACGTCCACTGCTCGCGTCCCCATCGCTCGGGACGGGAGGGCCCGTACGTTCGGTCCGTCCCAACGCCCTCCGAGCTGGGAACCTCGCGCACCTCCAGCAAAACGCGCAGCACGGAAGCGCCGGTCGCGTCCACGACGTGGAACCCGCCGACGGATTCCGAGTCGTACTCCTCCGTCTTCGCGGCGTCGTGAGAAGAAGTCGGACGACGCGACGCCGAGAGGTCGTCGTCGTCCAGCGGGAACGTCCGCAGGCCGAGTGAAGTGCGCCCGAACAGCGCGAACGGGTCGGGCCGCTTCGGCAACAGCGGCATGACCTGCTCCCGGAGCCACTGGACGGCTCGCGCCTCCGCGGAGTGCGTCTCGTCACCGACGCGCGCGCGTTGGTTGGGGGGATGCGACGCGCGCGGAGGCGGGTCCATCCGCGGCTTCGGTTTCGGCACGGGATCCGGTTCCGGAACAAGCGCGGCGTTCACCAGCACGCCCCCGGGGGCGACGTAGAAGTTCTTCTCTCGACGCGGGTCTTCGGGCGCGTCGTTCTCGGACGTCATCGCTCGCTGTAACGTCTCCTGCTCGCTGCGCACGCGCGCGGTCTCGCTGGTCAGGTCGATGGGGCGCGACGTGCGGTCATTGGGAAACGCCCGGGGGTACGAGCCCGCGATGGCGTCGATGCACGCGTTCGCGGCCTCCAGGCTGGCGAGGGCGTCCGCCAACGAGCTCATCGCGTCAAACGGAAGGCAAGCGCGACCGCGAGGGCTCGCGCGAAACCCTGGAGCGAGACGCCGCGCGCGTCACGGGTGCGTCGGTGTCTCTGAGGTGCGAGCCGCGTTTTCCTCGTTTCCGAGGTTGTTTCCTCGGCCGTTTTCGCGTCTCGAGAGAAAATGTGCCGACCGATTCAGAGTCCCGCGCACCCAAGGCGCGGGGACCATGGCGACGTACGAGGAGCTCAAGGCGCGCGTCGCCATGCTAAAGCGCGCGGATAAGGAAGAGGTGGTATCTCGAAAGGCTATCGCCGCGCAGGAAGCTGCGGAGGTGGCGAGGTGCGTTCGCGTTCCCCGTTCCCGTCGGGGGGGACGAAACGCCGTCTCCGCGTCCGACTCGTCCACCGCTCTCCGCGTCCCCTCCGACCCCGACCGCGCACGTCCGACCGCCGCGTCTCACCGTCTTCGTTCCCTCGTCACACGCCACGTCCGCGCGACAGGGCCAAGGCTGAGCTGTTGTCTCGCGAGAAGGAGAACGACGCGCGTTTGGCGAACGCGCGCAAATCCTTGGACCAGGCGACGGCTCGGTCGCAGAAGATGCGCGAGCAGTACGAGGAAAAGGCGAAACGGTCCCGTCTGGAGATCAAGCGCCTGACGAAACAAGTCGAGAACGCGAAGACGGAGACCGAAAACGCCGTGCGCGCCGCGGAGGAGAAGCACGCGGCGTTTCTCGCGACCGCGCTGGAAGACGCGGCGCGCGCGTTTGCGAAACGCGAAGCCGATTTGCGAAAGAAACTGAAACGCGCCGAGGCGAACACCGTGGAGGGTTTCGAGGAGATGCGTGAGACGTGCGCGCGGGAAAAAGCGAGAGCGTTGCAGGCTGAGTCCGCGCGCGACCTCGCGGAACGGCGCGCGGACGACGCCGAGGAGGCGTTGCGGAAGGCGCGCGTGGATATGTCTCAGGCGGTGACGTCGGCGTCGCAATCGGCGGCGGCGCGGCTGGAGGAGACCAAACGGGAACACGCCGAGGTTTTGGCGGCTGTGGACGCGCGCGTGCGCCGCACCACAGACGCGTTGCGTTCTGAGCGGGACGCGCTGAGCCGGAAGCTCAAGGAAAGCAGGGACCGCGAGGCGGCAATGTCGCGCGTGCTCACGGAACAAGCCGCGCGTCTGTTGACGGATGCCGAGACGACCTAGCGTCGACTTTCGCGAAAATACGCCGCTTACAACCGCTTCGAACCCTCTCCGCGAAACCTCAACCTCTGTCGAATCTACACCTCCGCCCTGTTTTCACCCCCTCAGTCGCTCCCCGTGAAGAACTCCTTGGTGCGCTGCAGCAGCCCCTTCTTGGGCTGGTCCAGGTCGATCAGGAAGTCCTGTTTCCCCACCACGCGCCTGGCGGCGTTTTCGTACGCGATGCCCGCGAGCGTGAGTTTTTTTTTCAAAACCAGCGGCTCGCCGCGGTTGGTGGAGACAATCACCTCGGTGTCCTCGGGGATGGCTCCGAGTAAAGGCACGCCCAGCATCTCCTGCACGTCCTTGACGCTCATCATGTCGTTCTTCTTGATCATCTCAGCGCGCACGCGGTTGACCACGAGCTTGACGTCGTAAATGCCGTTCGCCTCGAGCAAGCCGGCGACGCGGTCGGCGTCGCGGATGGCGGTGATCTCGGGCGTGGTGACGATGATGCTTTCGGTCGCGCCGGCGATGGCGTTGATGAACCCGACGTCGATCCCCGCGGGGCAGTCGATGAAGATGTACTGGAACTTCATATCACGCAAGATGTCGATCAGCAAATTCATGCTGTCCTTCGTGACGTTGTACTTCTGGCGGTTCTTGCTGATGGGCAGAAGCGCCAGCGAGCGCCACCGCTTGTCGCGGATCAGAGCCTGCTCCATGCGGCACTCGCCCTCCAGCACCTCCATGGCGGTGTACATCACGCGGTTCTCCAGGCCGAGAAGCAGGTCCAGGTTGCGCAGACCGATGTCCGCGTCCACCAGGCACACGCGGTACCCCAAGCGCGCGATGCTCATGCCCAGGTTGGCGGAGGTGGTGGTCTTGCCGACGCCGCCTTTGCCGGAGGTGATCACGATCACGCGCGCATCGCCCTCCGCCTCCGCCTCCGCCGCCTCCGCCTCCGCCTCCGCCGCGCGCGGGACAAACGCGCGCGAGCCCGGGCGAGAACGCGCGACTTTTTTTGTTTCGCGTTTCGTGTATCGCGTATCGAGGAACGGTGAAAAGGCACGAGGAGGTCAGACGAGAGAGAGCTGTTTCACGTTTTTACGTTTCGCGAATGACGCGCGTCGCTCGGAAAGGCGTCGCGTCGAGTCCACTTTTTTTTACGCGCTTTTGGCGTCGCGGGGGGAGGAACGATCGCGCGATCGCGGCGACCACCGTGGCCACGCACCTCGGGAGACGGCGGGGCGTCTCGCGTCCGCGCCGAGGCGGAGGGGCGCGGCGAACGCGCCCGCGCGGGCGGGCGCGGCGGCCGCGCGCGTCTCCGCCGAGCGCCCGCGGCGCGGCGCGGTGGTCCCCGCGCGGGGCGCGTGGACGGCGGCACGCAGAGCGAGCATCGTGCGATCGGCCAGTTAACACCGAGTTCCCCGGGCGTGCGGGGTCTCGCGAGGCTTAAGAACGCGTGAGCCGCGGCGGCGACGACGCGGGGGAGGGGCTGCGAGACCGACGGGAGGTGGCGCGCGCCCAACTGCGGGGTGACGGGCCGCGTCGCCGCTCACGACGCGCGCTGGCGTCGGAGCGCTCGATTGCAATCGAGAAAACGCGCCAAAATAGTTTGCGGGAAGGCGCGACGTCAGACTAAATGCGCATACCAAAAAAATGTGTCAGTGTGATGCCACTTGGCGAAAAATCACGAGAACCGAGTGACTGTGTGCTTCGCCACTCTCGCGTCGCGCGCCTCATGGCGACGGCGATGGCGATGTGGCTCCGCGCGCCCATCCGCGCGCCGCGGCCGCTTCCGAGACTCCCGTCGGCGGATGACGCGAGCGCGGAGCCCGCGTCGGCGTCGCGCGGCGCGGCGAAGCGGCGCCGCGTCGGCGACGATGGGGGTGCCGACACCGACGATGCCTTTTTCGCGGACGTCTCGGCGCGCGCGACGACGACGGCGTCGGCGTCGTCCAACCCGTTCACGATCGCCGCGGGCGCGTCCACGCCCGTGTCTTTTCCTCGCGCGCGGCGTCGGCTCGGCGCGCCGCCTCGCCTCGAGCGCGGCGACTACGTGCTCCCCGACGGCGCCTCGTTCCTGCGGTACGACCCCGGCGCGCTCGCGTCCGTGTGCACGCGCGAGGCGTACGACGAGCTCTGGGCCTTGTCGCGCGACGTGCCGCCGACGCCCAACCCCCTGAACCGCCACACGCACATCAAGCGCAAGCAGGGCACGTTCGGGGCGGCGTACAAATTCGGCGCGCAGATCAGCGAGAGGCTGGACGGGCCACAAGGCGTGCTCGGCGGGAGGTTCGAAAACGAAGACGCTTGGCCTTTTCTGGTGCGGGCGTGCGTCGACGACGCGCGGCGCCGCGTCGGCGACGGCGTCTTCGGCGACGCCTTCGGCCCGCACAACGCGGCGGCGCACGTGAACTGGTACCCGGACGGCACGGCAGGCATGGGGAGGCACAGCGACGCCGAGCCCAGCTTGGTGCGCGGCGCGCCCATCTTCTCCTACAGCTTCCTCAGCGGCGGAGCGACGAGCCCCGCGAGAACGTTTGACCTGTTCGAAAAGACGGGCGCCCCGGCGTGCGCCTCGCAGCGACCGTTCGCGGCGGTGCCCCTGGCGCACGGCGACGCGTGCGTCATGGCCGGCGCGTTCCAGGACGCGTACGAGCACGGCGTGCGCGCGACGGCGGCCAAGACGCACAGGGGGCACAGCAGGATCAACGTCACGGTGCGGGCGCTCGCGAGAAGGGACGACGAGGAACGAGAGACGGCGCGTTGAAACGCGACGCCAGCGGCGTTTTTTTTTTTGTTCGGCGCGAGTCATTTTTAAGGAGAAGGTACCGAAGGTATGAGGTACTACTAGCTAGCTACTACCGTGGTACTGTGGCGAAAGAGACGCAAATATTACGTCAATCTACGTCTCCTCGTCTCCTTTCGCTTCCGCTACGCGTGCAATCCCTTGGGGTGGTGGAAGTGGCACCTCGCGCCGAACTTGCACCTTCCCGTCTTGACGAAGAAGACGCACTCCGGCGCGCCCGGACGCTCGGGGAACTCCACCGGCGGCGCCGCCGCGACGGCGGCGGCGCGCTCGGCGGCGCGCGCGGCGGCGCGCGCGGCGACACGTTCGGCACTTTTGGCCATCGCCGCCGACGCTTCGAACGAAGACACACCCTTCTCCGTCTCTTCGCTCGGGAAGAAATAGTTTCGGAACCCAGGTTCGTGCGCGCAGTTTTCCTTGACAAACCCGTACGCGTGCATGAGGAGGTTTGGGAACTTGTTTTCGAAGTACCGGTAAAACCCCTCGGGGGGCGCGCCCACTTCGTTTTGAACGTTCTTCGGCAACTCGCGGAAGTGGTTCGATTTGTTCCGGATCACTCTTAGCAGATCTCTGATCTCGTCGCCCTTGTACGAGCGGTACTTGCCCAGGTTCTGTACAAGGGAAGGGGGGAGCTTTGAAGACCAGGAGGTTTCGCCGATGCCGATGCCGCGCCGGGCGGAAGCGACGCCCCCGCCGCTCGTACTCTTTGGGAGCGCGCCCCGCTCGAGCTCGCGCAGCAGGAGTGTTCCGCCCGCCTCGCGGTCCTCCATCTCGACGCGGTCCGAGACGTCGCACAGGAACTTGAGCTTGACGGCGTCCGACCACCAGAGCGGGTGCGCGAGCGCCTCCGCGGCGGTCGGGCGCTCCGCCGGGTCACGGCGAATCAAAGCGCTTACCAAATCCGCGGCTTCGCGAGACACGCGCTCTAGGTCTTCGAGGTCGGGATCCTCGCCTCGCAGGACGTTAGCGTCGCGCTCGTAGCGCGCGCCGAACGGGTGGCCGCCGCCCGTCAGGCAGTAGTGCAGCAGGCACCCCAAGCCGAACGCGTCCACGGCTCGGCTCTGCCGCCCGCCCGCCAGGCGCTCGGGCGCGAGCCAGCCCGCGGTTCCGCCGACGCCCGCTCCGTTCGCGGCGGACGCGGCGGCGGACGCCGGACCGGAGGCACTCGGCGGAACGATCGGCCTCGTCTCGAAACTGGTGCCCTCCGCGACGTTCAGCTTCTTCGCTAATCCCATGTCCGCGAGCTTGCCTCTGTGCCGCGGCGTCACCAGCACGTTCTGCGGCTTCAGGTCGCGGTGCACGACGCCCACCGCGTGAAGCGCGTTGACCCCCGCGAACGCGTCGCGCATTAAACGCAGACCCTCGGGGGTGGGCTTTAGCGTGCGTTCGTCCACGAACGCGAACGCTTTGGTGTCTGGAGTCGGTGAATTCGGCGACATACTCGCGGCGTCCGTCGGAAAAACACCTTCCGGCGCGACGAGCGACGCCAGCGTGCACGAGCACCGCTCGAGCGCGACGTAGACAAAATCCTCGTCTTCTTCCATGGCGAAGCACCGCAGGATGTTCGGGTGCTCGTCGGACGCGATGAGCGTCTGGAGCTCGGCGCGCGCGAGCTCGTGGAAGTGCGCCAGCAGGCGCTTGACTGCCACCGGGCGGCCGTCCAACACGCCCTCGAACACGACGGTGCCGCACGAGCCGTAGCCGATCACGCCGGGGCCGACTTCAAGGCGACCGACGCGCGTCGCGCCGCGGACGCTCGGAGGCCGAGCGTCGTCTGGAAGTCTCGTTTTCGTTTTCCTCTCGGGAGACGAGACTTCCGGAGGCGGCGAAGCGGAAGCGGAAGCGGTCGTCGTCGTCGCGGTCACCGGGGGTTCTTCCTCCCGTTCTTCGTCGGACGCGCCCGTTCGCGTCGAAGGAGGAGCCTTCGGCTCCACCTTCGGCTCCGCCTTCGGCGCGACGTCGTCCGTCTCCGCCGCCGACGAACGGTCGTCGGCCGAGACAGAAACACCCGCGCCGGAGGTTCCGCGGCTGCCTCGCTTCTTCCCCCGCGCGCCCCTCTTCTTCTTGCCAGCCGCGAGCGCGTCCCCGAAGGCGCCCCCGGAGGCGCGCGGCTCGGAGGGTCCCACGCTTTCGCTTTTCTCCGTCGGGACTCTCCCGCGCGCGGCGACGACGATCGCCGCGCCCACCCCCAGCCCCGCGGCGGCGGAGACCGCGACGGTCGCCGCGGCGCTCCAGACTCGCTCGCGACCGCCTCCGTCGGTATCTTTGAGGTCCGCGAACGCGTCGCCGTCCAGAAAGCTCGGCGCGTATCCCCACAGCGCGCCGTCCAGGAACGGACGTCCGCGCGTCGCGAGCGCCGCCGCGGCGAGCCCTTCCGGCACGCACGCCCAGTCGTTTTCCGTCGCGCGCGGCGACACCGCCATCGGCGTCGCCTCCGTCGTCTCGACGCCATCGAAACCGCTCCCGCGAAGCAACAGGGAAACCAACCCGTCTCGGTCTCGATCTACGCTTTTGTCGCCTTCGTCCCTATCGACGTCGAGACGCGGAGGCGCGTTCGAGTCTGCGTCGCGCGTCGGTCCGGGGAGCGCGTACAAACCGCCGGCGTGCGCGCCGACGAAAATCTTTTCAACCCGCCCGCCGCCGTCGCCCCGCCGAGCGCTCCCTCCCGCGCCGCTCCCCTCGAACGCCGACAGAGGCACCGACGGGAACGTCCGGGACCATCGAGGTTCGGTTTGCTCAGAGCTCTTTGCGTCGACGTCGCGCATCATCGTCAACGCGTTCCCGCTCCCGAAGCGGAGCGTCGGGAGGACGTCGTTGAAGGCGGAGGAGGCGGGGTCGAGACTCGAAGCGGCGCGGCGCGCGACGAGCGTCGCCGCGCCGCCCGCCGCCGGCGCCGTCAGGGGGTGCACCTCGCCGTACGTCACGTTCCAGCGCTCGGCGCCCGTCTTCGCGTCCACCGAGCGCACTTTGTACTCCGTGCGCCCCACGAACACGGCGCCCAGGAGCTCGGGGGAAGACGCGTCCTCGGCGGCGGCGGCATCCAGCGCGAACACGTCGACGTCCCCGTCTTCGTCGCCGCCGTCGCCGGGCGCGGCGTGCATCACCACGCCCTCGGCGGTGAACGTGCGCAGCAGCGTGCCGCGCTCGGCGTCGAGCGCGAACACGACGCTCGTGCGCGTGCCCAGCACGAGCGCGCCGTCGCGGGTCATGGAAGGCGACGCGTCCACGAGCTGCCTGGCCGTGACTGGCAGGCGCGCGACCGCGGCTTTGGTCTCGTCGCCTCGCGCGTTCGGGGATTCGGAGGAGAGCGCGTACAGCGCGCCGTCCACGCCGGGGAACACCACCGCGGGCCCGCCGCGCGTCGACCGCAGCGCCACCGCGTCGGTCTCGTCGTCCGGCGCGTGGTCCCACTCGCCCCGCGCGGGACGCGCGTGCGCGCGCACCAGCGGCCCGCCGGACGAGAAGCTCCACAACGATTCGCCCGTCGCGCGGTCCACCGCCTGCACGGTCCCGTCGAGGAGGGACACCAGCAACGGCGAACCAGCCGCCTGCGCGTCGAGGTCCCCGCTGGCGCGCGTCGCCAGCGCGGCGACGCACGCCACCAGGAGCGCCCACGCGGCAAGCCGGCGACGCATGCCGGATACCGCTCCGATTGGCCGACGCCGCGGTGATTTTTGCCACGAGGCGTTAGCTCCTCGAGCGTTCTTCCTCGAGACTTCGGAAGAGGGATCCAGAAGCTCCCGGAAATCGCGATCGGCTCGGGTTCGAAACCGACCCGCGCCGCGCGCTATTTTTTTCACAGTCACGACGCCAAACTCAAAACTGTTCGCGAGCTGGAGGATCGCCCGCGCGGGACCGGGAAATGGCCTCCGATTGGTCGAGGGGATACTGTTTTTCCCTTTGGCTTTCGGGCAAAGGGCGCGTTTGCGTGCCCATCGCGCTCATAGAAGCACACGACCCGCACCAGTCGCTACACCCCAACCTCAGAAGCAATGGCCGCTTTCTGCGCCGCCGCTCCCCAGCTCGCCGCCCGCGCCGCGGTCTCCGGGTACGTCCTCGATCGCGCCCGCGCGCGCGTTTCCCGGACGCGAACGCGTTGGTTCGGGAAATGTATCATCGAGCGATGCGCGAGCTGCGCGTTGTCGCGATAGGTCTTCCTCCCGGGCAGCGGCCCCTCACGCGCGCGCGACCTCGCGACTGACCGCGCCGTCCCCGTCTCCTGCTCCTCCCTCAACAGCAAATTCTCCGCCAAGGCCCAGAACAAGGCTCGCGTCGCCTTCCGCGTGCGCGCGGCGGTACGTCCGACCCGCGCTCGAACGGCATCCGAGGCCCGATGGCTCGTTTTCGATTTCCCGTCGCGCGTCTTCCCGGCGCGCGTCGTCCCGCGACCGCGGCGACGCACGAAAACACCCCGCGTCGCTCGCGTCGATCGCTCAGCGCACGTGCGCATCGCCCAGTCCGCTCACCGCCGCGTCCCCCTTCCCGACCGCCACAGGACGAAGCCGCTCCCGCGGAGAAGGCTCCCGAGGAGAAGAAGCCCGAGCCCATCGGCCCCCCCCGCGGCTCCAAGGTGAGACTCTCGCCGTGACGCGCTCCATCTCTTTCGCGGACGAGCCCGTTCGCACGACGCGTGACCGCGAAACGCCGAGCTGTTCGACGCATCCCGGAAGATTCCACGCGCGAGAGACGAGCGGCGCGGAGTCTGCGTCGCCCCCCATCGATCCTCCGAGGATGACGCGACGCCGCGCGGATCGCGGAGCGCGCCGGGCCGAAAGCGCCCGCGCTCCCCGACTCGGGGACGGATGTGATCCCATCCGTTCCCATCCGCGGCGCGCGGAGTTTGCGTTGGCGTCTCCGCGTCCTCCCGCGTTCGCTTCGAAGTCGCCCGAGAGCGATCGGCCATTGCGGCGCCGCGCCTCGCGACGAAATTTTGACTGACCGCCGATCTCCCCTCTTTGTCGTCGCCGCGCGCCCGCAGGTGAAGATCCTGCGCCCCGAGTCGTACTGGTTCAACGACTACGGCAAGGTGATCTCCGTCGACCAGTCCGGCGTGCGCTACCCGGTGGTTGTGCGTTTCGAGAAGGTGAACTACGCCGGCGTCTCCACGAACAACTACGCCCTCGACGAGATCGAGTACTGAGCGACGCCGCGCCACGCGGCGGGCTCATCCGCGCACCGCGGATGGACCGCCGAGGGGACGGCCGCGCGCGCGCGTAGCCACTAGGGAAGAGAGAGAGGGTGTCGCGTCCGAGAGGGAGGACGCGCACGTCTGAGACGTTTCGAACGTTGTGATATGACGGCAGGATGGTCGTCAAAAAGTGGCTCTCTCCCGTTTCGCTACGTACGCGCGCGTTGTACGCTTTTCACCGGGTCGTTCGTCGCGTCGCGCGGTGGCGTCTACCTGGCGAGCCTCGCCGGTACGTCGCTTAACAGCTCGTCCAGCGCGCTCTCCAGCTCGGCGATCGCGAACAGAACCTCCTCCTCGTCCGCCTGGTAGCGCGCGGCGTCCACGGCGACGGCGTCCAGGTTGATGAGCCGTTCGCGGAACGTCAGCCATCGGCGCTGCGTCTTGACGCCGGCGTCTTCGTCTAACTTCACCAGCGCCCAGGGCAGGTAGAACGCGGCTTGCTTGACGTCGTCGAACGGCGCGATGAGCAGCTCGTTGTCCAGCTGGGAGAACTTCAGGGACTCCGCCAAAGTCGTGAGCGTCGCGAACGCCGCCGCGCGGTTCTTCTCGATCTGACAGCGGAAGTGGTGGAAAGGATGTTAGCTAGCCCGCTTCGAACGAGCGCGTCGTGTGAATGACCTTCCAGTCGCCACAAAACGTAAAGTCGCGAAAAAATATCGCGCGAGTCGGGTAACGAAAACCATCCGCTGCGTCTGCGTCTGCGGATGGGACGACGAACGCGCGTCGACCGGCGATCGGGTACCCACGCACCTCTTCCATGTACTGCGGGACGGTCATCGCGGGCTTGACGTACGAGCCCTCCCACGGGTCGTCCGCGGGCGCGGCGGTCGGCGGCGCGTCCGCAGATGTGGCGCCGACCGAGGGCGACCCTCCGCCGAACGATGCCGCATCGTCGTCCGAAGTGGACGATGCGTCCACGACAGATTGATATGATGACTCGGCCTCGTCCGCGCGCGCCGGGCCGAGCGAAAGACCCCCCACCGTCGCCATCAGCGCGGCTCTGCGCGTGAGGCCTGTCAGTGACCGAACGTACACGCGCCATTCCTCGTGGGTCGCGCCCCACTCGTTGTCCGGCGCTTCCGCGGACGAGGACGCGCGACGCGATCGGCCGACACGCGCTTTTTCGTCGCGTCTCTGTTTTCCTCGCGCGCGAGGATCTCCCGAGCCTCCGGACCGTCTCCACGCGCTGTGCCGCGAGGTACGCGGACCGCGCGCGGAGGCGGTACACGTTACGCCCGCGCGGGGCGCGATGGAGGGCGCGAGCATCGCGACGCGACGCCTCGGCGCGGGGAGAAGTGCCGCAGGCGTCGATTCTCGACTCTCGGCGACTCGACACGTCTGCCGCGCGCTTTTTGGCCCCTTCCCACGAAACTGACGCATGTTCGGAGTTTGGCAAAACCGAGACGTCATCCCACCCCACCGCCACTTCGAGGTGCGCGGCGGGCGTGGACGCGCCTATTCCCCGCGAGGGCGATGCCCCGCAAGGGGAGCCGCGGGAAGCAGGACTGGCTGGACTGGTCCAGCGACGAGGACGACGACGGAGCCGGTCCGAGCGGGAGCGGCGGAGGCGAGTCGTCGAAGAAAAGAACGTCGGGAAAACCGGGATGGGGCGGTTGGGGAGGGAACAAAGGCCACGTGCACGGTTTGGACCGTAAGCTCGCCGCCGCGCGAGCTGCCGATGCCGACGTGCGATCGACCGCGAAGCGTCCCGCGTTCGCCCTGCGAGACGCGCCCGCGAGCGACGCGAGACGCGGCGCGCGCGGAACCAACGGCGACGCCGGAAATTTTTCCGCGAACTCGCCGGGCGTCGGCGCTCGGCGCGGGGGCGCGCCCGAGCCGCTCGCGGCGATGTTCGGCGACGCGCTCCCCGCGGACGCGATCGAAGACGTGTACCGGCAGTGCGGGTGTTCCGTGGAGAGCGCCATCGAGGCGCTCTTGGCGCTCACCACGAACGGTGACGACAAAAAGCGAGCGGAGCGAGACCCGACGGCGACCGCCGACGCGACCGCTCCGTCGCCGTCGTCGTCTTCCGAGCGGGCCGGACCCGACCTGTGGGACGCGCTCCCCGCGGAGCTTCGGCTGCTGGTGCTGGACCACCTCGGTCCGAAGGACGCGGCGCGCGCGGCGAGGACGTGTCGCGACTTGGCCGAGACGGTCAGGGCGTGGCGCGCGAACAAGAAACACGTCGCGCCGCCCGCCGCGCTCACCGTGGCCGGCGTGTGTTCGTTGCTCCGCGCGTACCCTAACCTCGAGTCCGTCTCGCTGCGCCGGTGCGCGAAGAAACACGGGTGCCTGCGCGACGTCTCCGACGTGTTCCGCGTCCTGCGCGCCGCCGCGTCGGGTCCCGCGGCGCGCACGCTGCGCTCCATCGACCTGGAGGGGTGCGACGTCGCGGACGCCGACGTCGTCGCGCTCCTCGAGACGTTCGCGACGTTTCCGGAACCGGAGGGCACCGCGGAGTACCCCATCTCCGAGCTCAAGCTCGGGAAGTGCGCGCGCGTGACGGACAAGGCGTTAGCCGCGTTAGCCGCGCATCCAGCGGGGCGCGCGCTGCGGTCGGTGTCCGTCGCGGGCACGGCGGTCACCGCGGCGGGCGCGAAAGCCGCCCTGGGGGGCGTAGCCGCGGGCGGTTTTCCCCTTCTCGAGCGCTTCGATTTCTCGGGGTGCCTGGACGCGAAAGGCGCCGTCGCGCTCCCGCCGCTCGCCACGGTAAAGGCCCTGCGCGCGCTGTACCTTCCCGCGCTCACCGCGCTCACCGCGCAGCTCCCGAACCACGCGGGACTCGTTGAAATGCACGTCTCGCAGTGCGTCAACTTGACGTCGCTGCACGTGAGCGCCGCGTCGCTCACGCGACTCAACGCCTCGCAGTGTAAGCGCCTGTCTCGCCTCGAGCTGCACTGCGCAAAACTGGAGGCTCTGAACCTGCAGCACTGTTCTTCGTTGACCGGCCCGCTCGCGTTCAATTGCCGAGGCTTGAGTGAGGAGCTCAACGTCAGCGGGTGCGTGTCGCTGCGCACGGAGGCGGCGCGTTTGATGGCCGCCGGCGCGCCCTACCTGCGGCGTTTTAGAATGGAGGGGTGCGCGTCGCTGGAGGGAGAGCTTTTGTTCGCGTCGCGCGCCTTGCGCGAGGTGGTGGCGGACGGGTGCGGTCGCCTTGTAAGTCTGCGGATCGCCGCACCGGTCACGCGCGTTTCCGCGCGCAGGTGCAAGAGCCTGACCGCGGTGTGGATCGAGCCGCCGCCGGATCTTGAGGAGGGCGGGGACGGCGACGGCGATCACGACGCGGGTCCGATAAGCGTTTCGATGCATTCGCTGCGCTTGGATCTGCGCAACTGCGTTTCGTTGACTCGCCTGGTGGGCATCAGAGCGGCGGCGCTGGAAGGACGACTAGACGCGGACCTCGTGGGGTGCCTGTCGCTTCCGCAAAACGCCAGGCCGCCGGGGCGGATACGCGAGTAGCGCGTCGTCTTTCTTTCTCGCGTTTCATAGACAAAAAATCTTTACCTTCTAGACGTACCGAACCGCGCCGCCGGAAGTACTCGGCGGTTCAGCACGCGAACATGGCGCCGAACGTGCTCGCGAGCGTCGCGGCGAGGAACAGCCAGAAGGAGTGTCCCCAGTAGTTCCTCACGTCGTCCGCCGCGTCGGTATCGATGAAGATCCCCCGCTCCGCGGCGGCGCGACGCGCGCTCGTCGCGCCGGCGATGTCGAGCAAAATCCAGAGGAAAACGAGCCATCCCGCCCACCCGGCGAGCACCTGGATGAGCGTGATGATTTTCGCGCCGCCTCTGGCCTCGCAGAAGATGGTGCTGAAGATCACGGAGAACAGCTTGAGGCCGCCGCAGAGTATGAAGATCATCGTCAACACGCGCGCGGCTTCTAATCTGGGGTTGAAATCTTTATCCCAGATGCCCTTCCACAGGGTCATGTTCCGAGTGCACCCCTCCGCGGAGTTTCGGGTGAAGGGTAAGTTCTCGGCGAAGTCGCGCCTGATGTCCGCGGCGACCTTGCTGGCGTTCACCACGCGGTCGCCCTCGACGCTCGCGGCGCCGGCGCGGCGCGGCGCGTCCGAGGCGGTGGCCTGCGCGTCGACGACCGCGTCGTCGGCCAAGGCGGCCGACGGCGCCGTCGGGTTGTCCGAGAGTTCCACGAGAAGGGCGTCGAAGCTCTGGTTGCCGTCCACGGCGTCCACGGCGGGGATCACGGGTTCGTCGTAGCACACGCGCCACAGCCCGGCGTTGGAGACGCCGGGAAGCACGGGGCCTTTCGCGGTGACGTTCGGGTCTGCGCGTCGCGAGGCGGGGCGAAGCGGGGAGCGGAAGGGCGCGTGAGACGCGTCCGGAAAACGCGGAAACACGACACGTGGAAAAGAAAACGAGGCCCCACGCACCGAGCCAGAAGGTGCCTGTGATGGCAACGATCGCGGCGATGACGGCCACGCCCTCGGCCACGACCAGGGCCATGAGCTGGCAGCCGCCCATCTTGCGCTTACCGCGTCCGCTCATGATCGCGACGCGCGCGTTGGAGTGCGGCGCGTCAGGTCGTGGTTCTCGCTTCGTGCGCCCGACGTCGGAGCTTCCGAGAGCTCGTGTCGGAATATTTCACACCCTGTCGGTTTCGTCGCGTCCGAGACCGACCCTCGGCGCCTCGAGCGCGCGCGCGGATGAAACCGAAGCGCGTTCGCTTTCGCGAAATCGCCGGTCGTCGAACGTCGCGCGTTCGCGGACGAGACGCGCCATCCTCCGAGCGTAGGGACTACGTTGTAGACATAGGCTTGATGAATAAAATACACGTCTTCCGAATAAAAACAGTCGAAACCTGGTGCTAAGAATACGGTGGGGATGGGTCGAACCCACGACATCGAGTGGGGCGTCATCGTGCGCAGCGCGTTTCCCCGGCTTTTTCGGGGAAACGGCTTCCGAAAACGCCACCGCGACCCTCGACGCGTGCTCGCCCCTTCGCGCCGACGCGGAGCGCTTAAAAAAATTATTCTCGCCTCGTCGTCGTCGCGCAAAACGCGCGTCTCCGCCGCGGAGAAGCGCCTTCTTGCGCGACGACGAAGAGTCTTTCGCGATTCGTCCGCGCGGACGCCTAGTCGAACTTGCAGTCCCCCTCGTCCGTGGGCAGCCCGAACATCTTCTTCGCGGCGCCGATGGGGTTGAGCAGGCACTCCTCCGGATCGTCCCCGTACGATCGCCGGAGCTTCTTCACGATATCCCACCGCTCGCGCGATGTGATGACGGTGCCCTGCGGGTCCTCGCTGTGCACCAGCTCCGTGGGCATGGACTCGCCCTGCGCGGCGAGCATGTCCACGGTCGCGAGGCGGATGCTCTCCTTCTTCGGGCCGCACGGCCGCCGGGACGTGAGGAAGTCGTACGCCTGGTCGAGGTTCTCAAAGTCCAGACACCAGTACAGGTACGCGATGGCCACCCCGGGCGACCGCCCCATGCCCGCCGTGCAGTGGCAGTACACCTTGTGCCCGTCCCGCAGCGCCTTGTCCATCGCCGCGACCGCGCGCGGCAGGCCCTCCCGCAGCGAGTCCGCGTTGAAGTCCACGAACGGCATGTGCACGTGCTTCACGTCCCGCTGCTCCATCTGCCACCGAAGCGCGCCCGCGTCGACGTTCCAGTACTCCTTGTCCTTGTCCTGCTGCGTGTCGAACATGCACGTCACGCCCTCGACGTCGCGCAGGCGGTCGATGTCCCCCTTCGTCGTGGGCTGCGTCCCGACGATCAGGTTGGGGAGGATTTCGTGGTAATCTGTGGCGAGAGACGCGCGGCGGCGAGAGGGAAGCAAACGGGTGAGCGAAACGATCGAGTGCGTTCTCGAACGCGTTGAAGGCGAATCGCGTCGCGGTCGAATCGACGAAGCGCGACGAGTCGGAACTCGGCTTTTGCGCGAAAGATGCTTTTTTGGCGAGTTTCCGAACGCGTTCGCGCGTTAGGTCAACCAGGCCAATCTCGGCGTGGGTCGAGGGGGCTCGGGTCGCGCGGGTGCGTGAACCGGGTCGATGGCGTCGCGGGTTGCGCCTCTATCGCCCGCGTGTCGCGTGGGGCCGAAAAGACGCGCGGGGAAACGCGGTCGTCGCGACCGGGCGTCGAAGCGTGCGCGTTGTTGGTTGGGGCACTACTCACACAAACCGAGCTCGTGGCGGTACTCGAAGGGCGTCTTCGAGTACTCCGCCATGGCTTTGTTATACGCGTCCTGGCCCTGGTCGTTCGCGCGGACGACCAGCGCGCCTCTGCCTCGGCGCGAGTCGAGACGCGCGGCGGCTCGGGGGGACACGCGCGCTGAGCGCGCGCCCGCCAAGCCGCGGACGCCACCGCGAAAACCTCCATCGGCGGAAACGCGCGAGTCGAATCCACGCACGCTTTTCCCCCGCGCCTCGAGGCGCGCGGCGCACATGGTGAGCGACGTCATGTCTCCTCGGGTGTTCGCCGGATGCGTGTGCGGCCTCTGTCGATACGCGAGCGGGTCGCGAACGTGTGCGGCGCGCGAGGCTGTCGGCGAGCTTCGCTCGGCCGCGCGCGTTTCGAGCACGAAAGAGTTAACCCAGACCGCCTGAAAAAGCTGCACCGACGCGGATGCGGCGTCATCCGCAGCGTCGCGCAACCTGCAGGCGGTGATTTTTTTGCGTGGTCGCTGTTCGAAGACGGGTCAAACATCAAAACTTGAACTTCTTCGCGTCGCTCTCCTTCTTCTTCGCGTCCGCCTTCCGCTTTGACTTGCGCGCGTTCTCGGCGACCATGTCCGAGAAGTCCTCGGGCGCGGCGGCCGCGCGCCGCGCCGCGGTCTCCGCCTCGAACCGCGCCGCCACCGCGGCGTCGTCCATGCCGCGCTCGAGGTCCTCGGGCGCGAGCGCAATCTCCGTCGCGCCCGCCGCCGGCTCGCGTCGCGCGCGCTTCGCCGCCGCGCCCGGCGCGGCGCCCACCGCGTCGCCCGCGCCGGGCACCACGTACGTGTGCGCGCTGCCCATCAGGCTCCCCTCCGCGACGCTCGCGTCCTTGACGTCCAGCACGCGGTACAGCTGGGGAGGCCCCTCGTCCTCCCCCCCGCGCTTCTCTTTGCGCAGGTCCAGGGGCTCGAGTTTGTCCGGCTCCGCGGCCGCCTCCTCGGCTTCGTCATCCTCCTCCTCCTCGCTCTCCACCTCCTCCTCCTCCTCGCTCTCCTCCTCGCTCTCTTCCTGGACATCCTCGAGCGCGCCCCAGGGCTCGTCCTTCCGTAGCACGAGGTCGTACGGCGTGGACTCGTCCGGCCGCTCGCCGCCGACGCCAAAGACGTCGCCGTAGATGGGGCGGCCGAACTGGTCGACGGGCGGCTTGCCCCACCCCCCGGGGTGGTACCCGAACTGCGCGCCATTTGGGATGGGCGCGGACACGCCCGGGATCTTGAGGTGCGGGTACGAGGGCGGGGGCCCGTACCGCTGCATGTTGATCAGCCAGGGCGGGGGTCCGTCCTCCGACATGCCCAGCGCCTCTCGCGTCTCCTCCGAGAGCCATCCCGGGCGCTTCCCGGCGACGGGCGTCTCGTACTCCTTGCCCTCGTAGTACACCTCCCCCAACGCGGTCATCTTCGGTTTCGTCTGGAACTTGAAGAAGGCGTCGTGTAAAACCTGGTAGTCGATGTCGATCTTGCCCATCTTAGCGGTGGTGGCGTCCTTGCCCTTCTGCTTGAGCCGCTTGCCCTCCTCCTTCTCCGCGTATGCGTCGCGCAGCTTCTGGATCCCCGTCGCCTCGATGAACGACGGGAGCTGCCACGGCGGCTTCTCCAGCCCGCGTTTGCCGGCGAGGAACGCGCGCTTCTGGCACCAGTGCTGCGGGACGGGCACGGTGTTGCGGTAGCTCTTCAGGTACACCAGCAGACGCGGATCATCCGCCGCCACGTCCCATGCCTCGACAACCTCCGGACGCGCGCAGAGCTGTTTCAGCTCGGCGACCCGCATGCGGTTCGCAGCCTTTCGCGCTTTGTTACTCATCCCGCCGTCCGTCCCGTGAGCGTCGTCCTCATCCTCGTCCTCGTCGTCCTCGCCAAAATCCTCCGCCTTCACCTCGGCGACGCCGTCCTCCGCCTTGACGCCCTCGGCGTCGAGCCCGTCCGCGCGGTTCGGCAGATCTTCGGGCTTGACGTACGTCGCCGCGTACCCATCCTCGCGCTTGTTGAACTTCTCCACCACCGCGCCGAGCTCGGCGAAGGACCCGTCCAGCTCGAGCGGCGCGGCGACGTACTCGACGATCACGTCGTCGTCCTCCGCGTCCGCGGGGGGGGGCTTCGCGGCCTTCGCGGTCTTTTTCTTGGGCGAAGCCTTGGGCTGGGCCGCGCGAGATCGCGACGCGGGCGATTTCGGGCCCGGCGCCGACTCGGGCGCCGCGGCCTGCGCCTTCGCAGCCTTGCGCTTCTCGCGCCTCTTCGCCGCCGCCCCCATCTGCGCGCGTGCCACCTCGGTCGGCGCGCCCACGGATGAATTGCGCGCTCGCCGACTCGCGATGAAGGAAACTTCCCATATTTTTCCGCGCGGTAGGTTAGCCGGTTGCGATGGTTGCCGTCCTCTGCAAAAAGCTCAGACTGCGTTCAAGTTGAACGCATCGCGAAAAAGTCGCCGACAATCGGACACACGCCATCGGAATACCCGCCTCCGGGCGCGCACTCGTCGACGCGCCCCGAACGTGTCAGAACTCGAAGACGATGAAACTCACCAACCTTCTCGCAGTACGTGCGATCTCCCGCCCGTGCCTTCCCCCGCACTCGCGCGCTTGGAAACCCCTTCCGCCGCGTGCCGCTCGCGGAACCCGCCGCTTCGCGACTCGCAATCGTCGGCGGCGCTGACACGTGTCCCCGATCCGATTCCCCTGCAGGCCCTCCTCGTCGCGTCCGCCGTCGCCTCCGCGCGCGCGGCGTGCCCCAGCGGCACCTCCCTGGACACCTCCATCGAGCACTTCCCCGCGGCGCAGCGCATCGCGACGGACGACAGCGCGTACGGCGCCAGCGAGGTGACCGTCGCCAGCGACTTTTCCGTGCATTACGACACGTACTTCAAGGTTGTGCGGACGCACTGCGGCCCGCACGCGATGTGGGGCTGCGTTCCCCGCACGTACGTGCTGACTCTGTGCGGCGCGACCGCGCCCGTGCAGTACGCTAACGGCACGGCCCTCCCCGCGGACGCCAAGCACTTCACCATCCCCGTCGAGGGCGTCGCTTTGCCCGGCTCGACGCCGGTGACGTTTCTGGAGATGCTCGACCTGCGCGACGCCGTCGAGCTGCTGGACCCCACGTACGTGCACTCGCCGTGCCTGCAGCACCTGGAGGAGACCGAGCAGATCGACACGACGAAAAACGAATATGACACCACGACGTGGGCTGATCGCGCCGCCGCGCACGAGGACGTGCAGGTGGTGTTCACGGACTCGTACGGCACCGGCGCCAGCGGCACGGACAAGGATGTCGTCTTTGACGCGACGGCGGATCCCGGCGCGCTGGCGCGCGCCGAGTGGATCAAGTTCATCTCCGTCTTCTTCAACGCGGAGGAGAAGGCCAACCTGTACTTCGCCCGCGAGAAGGCTGCGTTCGAGGCCACCTCCGCGAGCACCGCGAGCCTCTCCGCGAGCCTCTACGGCGGAGAATCCGCCTCCGCCGGGAAGACGTGCGCGTGGGTGCAGAAGTCCGTCGACTGGTACACCCAGGCCATTTCGTACGAAGTGTCGTACACCACGTACAAGCAGGAGCTCTGCGTCGGCGCGGGCATGACGCCCGCTGTCGATGCCACGGACCTGGCGCTCACGGCACCCGCGTACAAGATGGTGTTCACGAGCCTGGACGACTTCCACGCCAAACTCAAGACGTACGACGTGATCATCGACGAGACGTACCAGTATGACGTCGTGAACGCCGCGAAGGATGTCGTGCTTGACAGCCTCGGCGTCGACCCCGACGACGTCTCCGCGAGCCTCAAGCCGGGCGCGCTTTTACTGCGCACGGACGGCCACGTGACGGACGCCGTGACGAATTTAACGGACGCGAGCGGCAACGCCATGGACTGGTACGAGTCCGCGGTGGCTCGGCCCGCGCTCGTGCTGGCGGACCTCGCGCACCGCGCCTGGCCCGAAGACATCGCCGCGCCGCCGGCGGGATGCGCGCGCTACTTCCGCGACGTGCTCGCCGGCGAGATGCCCGTCGTCAACGGCAAGGACGAGTGCGACGTCTGGATCGCCGCGGAGAACGAGCAGATGTGCCTGAACAACCCTGTGCTCGCTTGGGACGCCGAGCTCGAGGCTAACGCGGCGTCCAAGACGATCGGCGCCGTCGCCGCGATGGTCGTCGGCGCCGTCGCCGCGATGCTCGTCGCGTAAAGTATTTTACTTGAATAAAACGCCGCAGCCGCGCGGCGCGCGATTCTCCAAAACGCGAGAGACGCGCCAGAGCTGGCGGCGCCAGTCTTGAGACGCGACGCGGATACGTCATACAGTAGTTTTACGGTTATATTATTGGTACGCACTTTCGTTTATTAGCACACGTCAGCGCGTTTCGCGCGTGACGGATCGTCGTCTATCGTCCCGCGTTTCTTAGGATTTTACGTAAATCATCATGTGAAAACTCACTTCACTGGGGCGTGAGGCCGATGACGCCGCAGGCGAGGCGCGCGCCGGCGTTGCCGGTGGTGCAGGAGGTCTTGCCCTGCGTGCCGATCTCAGAGGAGTCGCCCTTGCCGAGGTCGTCCTCGAGCTCGTGGATGACCACGGCTCTTCCGACGATGGAGTTGGGGCCGGACAGGGGGATCTGCGAGTCCTCCATCTCCCACTCGCACCCGTCGGCGGTGGCGACGACGTTGCCCAGGTCGCCGGCGTGGCGCTCCTCGTCGGTGGGCGCGCCGTGCTTCTTACCCGCGGGGTTGAAGTGGGGGCCGGTGGACATGCAGCCGTTGGTGGTGTCGCCGAACTCGTGGATGTGGAAGCCGTGCTTGCCCGCGGCGAGGCCCGAGAAGGACGCCACAACCTTGGTGGGGCCGTCGCCGGACTGCGTGAAGGTCACGGTGCCCTCGACGCCGGCGGAGCCGGTCAGGACGCAGATGGCCTTCTTGTCGTCCGCGACGACGGAGAACGCGGCGCGGCCGGCGTTCACGCGAACCGCGGCGCGGGGCTTGAGGGCAGCGCTGCGTCGTTCGCGGTAGACGGAATAGACGGGGTGACGGAGACGAGAAGGGACCGAGTCAGCGCGCGTTCGTTCTCGCGCCGTGACAGTCAAAGCGCGACGACGATCCATTCCGATCGGGGCTTTTTCGGGGCACTTTTCGGGGGACGTACCCGCGGTGCGCGCACTTGGACGAGCACACGTGCTTGACGGCGCCGGCGATGTTCATGCAAGTGATGGAGGCCATTTTGATAGGTGGGTGGGCGAGGGAAGTCGCGCGCGGTGAAGTGGCCGGGACGGGCTCCGCGTCGTTATCCACTTTTTGGTGACGTGTTCCGCCGCTTCGAGGTTTTTGGTTTTCGTGACGATCGCAGTGAGTATTTAGTCAGGCTCCCGCACCGACCCTGACGCCACGCGCGCGTCGAAAGGTGTCGAAGCCACCTTTCCTTTCTAAAAGCGCTCCTCGAGAGGCCTCTCGAGCACACTCCTTCGCGGCGCAGCCATGACGTCCACTTCGACGATGCTCCTCGCTGCGTCGCCGCGCGCGACGGCACCTCGCGCGTCCGCGCTGCGTCTCCGCGCGCCGCGCGCCGTCCCGTCACGTCGCCGCGCGCCCGTCGCCGCGGCGACGGAATCTCCCCCCGCCTCGGAATCGGCGCCTCCCTCGGTGGCGCGCTCGCTCGAGTTCATGGTGGAGATGTCCTGCGGCAAGTGCGTGGCGAGCGTCGAGCGCGCGTGCGCGGCCGTCCCCGGCGTCGAGGCGGTGGTGGCGAACCTCTCCGCCAACACCGTGCGCGTCGTGGCCACCGCCGCGGCGTCCGCGGACGACGTCGCGAACGCGGTGACCAACGCCGGGTACAAGTGCCGGTTGGTGGGCCAGGGCGCGCTCGAGACGTTCGGCGAGGATCTCGCCAAACGCCTGGGCACGAACTTGCGCACGCTGCACCAGTCTCTGGCCGCGGTGGCGGAGTTCAAGGGAGAGGACTACGGCCACGGCCAAGTCGCGGGCGTCGTGCGGTTCGTGCAGGTGGACGAGGAAACGTGCATGGTGGAGGGAAGAGTGTCAGGGTTGGCGCCGGGCGAGACGTACCGCGTGACGGTGCGACGATACGGCGACGTCACTAACGGCGTCGAGAGCGTCGGTGGGGTTTTCGAACCAGGCGGCGACCTCGGTTTGGTGGAGGCGGACGCGAGTGGCGACGGCGTCGTCGCGAGCCGCGTCGTTGATAACGAACTGAAGGTGTGGGACATCATCGGACGCGCCGTCGCCGTCGCGCCCGAGTCCGGCGACGCCGCCGGCGTCGCCGCCGTGCTGGCGCGCTCCGCCGGGATGGGAGACAACCTCAAGCAGCAGTGCGCGTGCGACGGGACGGTCATCTGGGAGAGCTCGCACGACGACTTCAAGCCCGAGAAGAAGAAAGCGGACGGCGCGAAGAGCGAGTAGGGACGCGCCCTAGGCGAGGCTCGGCGAGCCGAGCGGGAATGACGAGACGAGAATCACCGCATCCTTCATCACGACGATTTCAATCCCAAATCACGCAACCCGCGAGTCGCTTTTGGCGCAATCGAGACACTTCGTCGCATCCATAATTGGGTGCCTGATGGGCATGTCGACCTTTGCGGAGGCGCCGCCTCCCCTCTTCGGGGATGGCGGCCGCGGGGACTGGGCCGCGCGCTCCGACGTGTACGCCCACGCCGCCGGGCTCTCCACCAGCGGCCGGACCACCTTGCCCAGCGACCCGTCGCTGTACGATCCGCCCCGGACCTCGCGTTTGACGCGGAGCAACGTGAAACTCGGCGGTGACCTCTCGCCGTTCGTGTCCGAGGTGATGCGCCCGCAGGGCATCCTTCAGGAGAAGAAGTACGAGATCCCCGCCGCGCGCGCGCGGTACTCCAAGGAAAGGGACACGCCCTCCCGCGGCGAGTCCGAGGCGCACAAAAGCGCCTCGAGGGCCCACCCGTCTCTTTTCCAGAGCAACTCCTCCATGAGCGTGTACGCCAGCACCAAAGCAAAGCTGCGCGTGCCCGAGCCGTGGCACGACAATCACCCGCACGAGTTCAAGCGCGCGTCGCGCCCGTCTCGGCCCTCCGACCGGAAAGACATGGTCGCGCGCAAAACGCTGGAGGAGGCGCGCACGCCCCTCGAGCGCAGACGCGCGCTCGAGCACGAAGCCGCGCTCGCGCACGCCGAGGAAAGACGCGTCGCCGCCATCGACGACGCCGCGCGCGTTGTGTCTTTGCGGCGCGCCGCCGCCGCCGCCGAGATCAAATCAAAGTTCTCGACGCGCCGCGACGCGAACGAGGCGATCAAGAACAGAACGTACAGGTGGGAGGAGGACCCGGAGCGCGTCTCCGTTTCGACCGGTTCCGTGTTGGACGCCGGAGACAGATTGAAAACGACGCGGCGCGTTTCCAAGTACGAGCCCGTGGACGACGCGCTCGACGCCGCCGAGGCGCTGACGCGCGGCGCGCGACAGAGGGTGCCCCGGCCGCGCGTCTTGGGCCCGTGCGCGTTCGTGCCGAGCTCGGCGGAGGCGTACGCGGAGGCGCGCCGGGCGAAGACGGTGACGGATGAGCGTTTCTCGTTCGCCGACGAAACAGAGGCGCTGCGCGCGACGGAGCGGCGGCTGGGAGGCGTCGCGCCGGCGTCCAAGTACGCGGCGTACTTCGCGGATTTCGCGCGTTCGCACCGCGAGGCGGAGAAGAGAGCCGGGCGCGTGGCGCACGCGCACACGAAACGCGGCACGCTGTTGCGGCGCGAGACGGAGTCCGAGACGCAGAGGCAAATGCGCGAGCTGGACGCCTTCGAGGCGCGCGTCGAGTACTTCCACGAAAACGACCTGGCGCGGCGGCTGGTGGACCGCGGGTGGCTGCGCGAGGACGCGCTCGCTTTTGGCGCGGGGAGCGCCCAGATGTCGAGCGTGGGCGACGGCGAAAACCCGCAGGCGTCGATGGTGCGCGCGCGCGCCGCCGCGGACGCCAGGCTGGCGCTCGCGAACCGGCGAGAGTGGACCGACGCGAGCTCGGAGGAGTGACGAAAAGAAAAGGCACGCGTCGTCTCGCGAGCGGTGAAAAAAGTTTCAGTCGCGTTTCGTTAAAAAAAAAAGTGTCTCGGCGCGCGCTATCAGGTCCCGCCTCGTCGCGCTCGCGGCGCGCCAGAAGACGACGTCACCCGCGGTATCGTTCGACCGTAAATAATTCCCCGGTTCCTCGCGTCTAGGCGCGCGCGCGGCCGTTGACGTAGTAGTGCTGTCCGACCTCGTCCAGGTTGGAGAACGTGGCTTTCCACGCGCCGTAGTACGTCAGCACCTTGTAGTTGAGGTCCCACTTCTTGGCGAACGCCTTGAACCGCCGAGAAACCTCGGGCTGCCGGAACTGCGGCATGTCCGGAAACAGGTGGTGGATCACCTGGCAGTTCAGGTACCCCATCAGCCAGTTCACCACGGGCTTGCTCGGGTCGATGTCCACGGTGTGATCCACGGCGTAGTGCACCCAGGAGATGTGCTTGTCCGAGGGCAGCACGTCCGTGTGCGTGTGCGACGTCGAGAAGTGCGCGAAGAGGTACATGTACGCGAACCAGTTCCCGACGGTGAACCACCAGTACGCCACAGGCCACGAGTACCCACCCGCGAGCTTGATCACGGACGTCCGTACGACGTGAGACACCGCCATCCAGGACGCCTCCTCCCAGTTCCTCTTGCGTAAAACCTGTCTTGGGTGCAGCACGTAGATCCAGAAAGCCTGCACTAACAAGCCGCTCGTCACCGGCACAAACGTCCACGCCTGTAAACGCGCCCAGACGCGGTTAAACCCGCGCGGGCGGTTGTCCTCGACCGCCGTCTTGAAAAACGCCACCGCGGGGGTGGTGTCCAGGTCCATGTCATGCCGCACCTTTTGCGGCGTCGCGTGGTGCTTGTTGTGCATCTGGTTCCACATGTCGCCGGACGTGCTCAGCCCGAACCCGCACGTCGCCGCCTGAACGCGCTTGTCCCACCAAATTGTTCCGGTGAGCGAGTTGTGCCCGCCCTCGTGCTGCACCCAGCCGCACCGCGCGCCGAAGAAGCACCCGTAGACCGCGGAGGCGAACATCGGGTGGCCCGCGGACATCAAGTACGTGCCGAGCGCGAACGTGAGCACCAGCTCGAATAGCCGGTACGCCAGGTGGAGCCGCGACGGGGCGAAGAATCCCTCGCGCTCCAGTTCGCCGCGCCACTTCGCGAAATCAGCCAACATCGCCGCGTCGGGGTCAGCGGTCCTGGGCGTCGCCGCGGGCCTCTGAGGCAGCGCCTTGAGCATCTTCCAGGCCTTCTTCGAGCGCATGTGGAACTCCTTGAACGCCTCCGTGGCGTCCGCGCCGGTGTTGGCGAGCATGTAGAAGATGACGCTGCCGCCGGGATGTTTGAAGTTGGTCACGTCGTACTCCACGTCACCGACGCGCACCCACCGAGTGGTGAACGTGCGCGCCAACAGGTGAGGCTCGAGCTTGGCGTGCGCCGGCCCGAGTTTCGAGGCATCTTCCGTGGACGTCTGCGCCACTTTCGCGGCCGCGCGCGTCACGGGCGACCGAATGTCGGAGGGGGGGCACATCGTGTCTGCCGCGAACCACCCTCGCGTCGCGAATGCGCGGTTTCAATCCGCCGATGGGGGATCAAACCGACCGGGTCCGGTGACCGGAGCCGACGACGCGATCGCGCGCCGCGTGGCTCGTGAAACGAAGACGCGAGGCTCGGAGACCTCGGCGTGCGAGACGCGGCGCGAGCGCGCGCACCCCAACGGGCTTCGCAGCGAGCGCGCTAGGTTCTGCGCTCTGCGCTCGCGCGCGCGCGCTTCGGGGGTGAAAAGTTGAAGAACGGACCGGCCACGTCGCAAAGTGGCACAACGAATCTCAGAGACTGCAGGAAATGTGGCTCTCCGAAGTCCGCAGACGCAGACTGAGCGCAGTGACGAGAAAATATCTCATGAAACGTCGGCGTTTTCAGCCGAACGACGGTTGGAAAGCGAGCGGCTCGGCGAGACGCGCCGACCGTCTCGCGGCGGACGCCGCTCCCCCGCGTCCCTGTGTCTTCCGGCGACACCCACACCCACGCTACGAATACCAGCACATCCACCCTGCATCACGCGAAGAGCTCGGGGTACATCAAGCGCACGCGCGCCGCCCCGGTGAGCCCCGACGGCGACGCCGGCGGCGGTGGCGCCGGCGGCTCGAGCGCGTCGAGAAAGAGCGTCGCCGCGGCGGCGTCGGCGACCGCGTCAAACTCGCCGGATTCCCTGCGCGCTCGCCTCGCCGCGCGCGCCGCCGCGCGCTCCGCCGCGCCCGGGCTCTCCGGCGGGGACGCTGGGAGCGCGTGCGTGGCCCGTATCTGCTCCAGCGCCGCCAGCGACAGGCGCACCTCCTCGGCGAGGACGTCGGCGCGGCTGCGGCGCGTGGCGTCGCTCGCGGGGGAGCCCTCGGAGCCGCTCTCTGAGAGCGACCCCGAGGACACCGAGGAGACGTCCTCGAGGTCCTCCTCGTTTTCGGGACGCCTCACCGCGATCGTCCCGCGCTGCGCGGAATTGCCGGCGCGCGGCTCGCGCGACACGGACGCAGGCGAAGCGGCGCTTCCCCGCGGGTTCGATCCGGACCGCGACCGGGAGCCGCCCGCGGCGCCGGCGGAGCGCGCGGGCGAGTCGCGCGCGGCGGCGGATGCGTCCGCGGCGGCGTCGTCGCCCGCCGCGCCCTTCGCGTGTTTCGTCTCCTCGCGCGCGGTGGACCGCGACGAGGAGCGCGTCGATCCCGAGCTGGAGTCGGACGCCGAGCCGGACTCGGCTTCGGAACCGCCGACGGAAGACGATGAGGGGGAAGACGGAGAAGTCGCTACCGGTAGCGGCGCGTCGCTCTCGCGAGAGCGTTCCAAAACCGCGCCGGACGTTTTTTTTTTCAGCCTCGGACGCGTAGCGCTTGGTCCGCGCGCGGACCCCGCGCGCGGGGCGGACCCGGGGGCGGGGGCGACCGTAAGCGAAGGCTCCGCCGCGGTTCGCACAAGTGGTCGGTCGCCCTCCGGACTCGACACCACGACACCCAGGCCCGCGAGGAGCGCGTCCACGCGCGCCGCCGCGTGCGCCTCGGGCGACAAAGGCGGGTCTTCCCTTTTTTCTTGTTTCGCTCGTAACTTACTCCGTCTTTGTTCGCGCGCGCGGGGTCCGAGCGCGGACGAAGCGAACGTCGAGTCTTCCTCTCCGTCGTGTTCCCCCTCGAACCGGTCGAACCGGTTCTCATCTCGCGACGAGACCCACGAGGAAGAGGTTTCGGAGGCTGAGGCGGAAGAGGCGGACGGCGACGGCGACGACGGTTCGGAGGAGGCGGACCGCGCCGGTCCGCGGAACGGCGGCGGCGGCGGCGGACGCGACGCGCCGAGACGCCGCGAACCTTGGAGCTCGCGGTCGCGGCGGTCGCGGCGGTCACCGAAATCATCGCCGTAGGCTCGTCGCGTCCGCGCGTCCGCGTGATGCTCCGAGACGTCGCGGCGCGCGTCGTCGAGGCGCGAGCTCCACGAATCGCGGGACCAACCCAGCGCGTGCGCGCGCGGATGCGCGCCGGCGCGGGTCTCGCGTCTCTCGGAAACGCGCGTGCCTCGCGTGAGCCGCTCGTTCAGACGTCGGCGTATCTCCCGGTCCGCGCGGTTGCCGTCCACCAGGGCGAGCGGCGCACGGAACTCCCGGGGCTCGGACACCGAAAGGGCTCCCGAGAGAGGCGCGGCCGGCGCGACGCGCGCCGAGACACCGCCCGAAAACTCGGCGTGGCCGGAAGCGTCGTAGCTCGCGAGGTACAGATCCAGCGCTTTGCTCCAGGACGTCGTGCCCACGTCCGAGGGACGCGGGGGGCGCACCGCGGCGTCTTCCGTGGGCGACTGCGCCAGCGGAGGCCGGGGCGCGGGACCCGACGCCATCGTGGCCGCGGTCGCGGCGCGCCACCTCGGATGCCGCGCGCCGGGAGAAAACGCCTCTCATCTCTTGGCTGGTTCCCCCGAAAGCGTCCCGGCGATGCAAATCGGAGCGCGCCGAGAGTTTCCGAAAGAAAGCTTTTGTTTGATAAAACAACAATCGTCGGGTTCGGTCCAGTCTCCTTTCGCCTTTCGCTTCGTCTTCTCTGGTTACTCCCTGCGCTTTGCGGCTGTCACCTTGGCCACGGCATTCGCCCACCGCCGCCGAACGAAGCGGCTCCGCCCGGCTCGATCGGCGTCGGACAAATCGAACGTCGCTCGCAACGACGAGAACAGCGTGCGGTCCGAGCTGCACAACAAGGCGTCCGAGTTATACGCGTCCGGCGCGTTCTTGAACGGCTGCATCAGCACCTCCACCATCGACTCCGCGATCCAGTAGGTGGACGCCGCCATGAACGAAAATATCAAGACGCAGCAGACGTTCATGCACAGCACGTTCCTCCTGTCATCCGCCAGCTCGCCCGTGTCCGCGTTCACCAAGAGCTTTGGATCCAGCTGCAGCGCCACGTGCAGGGCCTTCAGCAGCACCAGGTAGGTAACGATCACGTGGCACAACGCATACCACACGTTGGGCATGTTCCGCGTGAAAAGGTCCAGTTGCTCCGCGGTCCAGCCCCGCAAGTCGCAAAAGAGAGAGTTGTCGATGGCCAACTCGCGCACCTGATTCTCGCGGACCATCCGCTCGACAACCACCCGGGTCCACGTGATGATCATGTCCCTCGACTTGTTCGGGACTTTCGCCAGCAGCCGCACCTCCTCGGGGGTTAGCAGACGCTGCGGCAGGAACTCGGAGTCGCTCTGCGGCAGCCGCGGGTTCACGCACGCGTACGTCTTTGCATGCACGACGTTGAGGTAGCGGTACAGCTTGAAGAGGTTCGATCGGGTCTTGGGGCAGGTCGAATCGATCACCGCGCCACCCACCGCGACGCCGAAGTTGTGGACCCGCCCTTGCACGATGTGGCAGGTAACGAGGAAGTTCCTCCATCGGTCCACGATGTACCCGAGGAGCCCGAGCAGCAGGAACGCGGGGAAGAATTGAAACCCGTTGAGGATGTGCGAAAGCGCAGCCTCCAGTTGCACCACGAGCTTTGACGCCGTACTGGATGACGCATCGTACTCGAGGTGCACGTACCACACGTAGCAGGAGAAAGAGGTCACGATGAAGGAGAGGCCGATGGAGTTGAGGACCGCCGCGCACACGGGGTCGGTCTGCACCAAAACTGAGAGCAGAGTTGATGGCCGGAGGACATAGAGCGCTCGTTCGGTGGAGTATACGGGCGGGACCTTAAGATCTGGGTCCAAGTTGCCCCGTGTGAAATTGCTCTCGTACCTGATGTGGGACGTGAACACGGACTTGCTGAGGCTGGAGCGGAAGTTTGTCACCACGGCGCGTTCAGCCCTCGAGGAGTGCTTAATGTTCGACACGTGCAAACCATCGCCTTTCCTGTGAGTCGAGGGACGAGGGACGAGAAGGGTGAGCGATGAGCGATTGACGCGGAAGGGTGATGCGTGATGAATGCGTGGTGATGAGTGATGTGACGCGTGACGTACCCGGCGGTCTGCACGACCTCCAAGAGGTTGCCCGTCAGCTGGCCATCATTCGAGTGAACTCCCTTCCTCTTGATAGGCTTGAGCGCCGTCTTTTTCAGATGGCTGCTAACCGCATATCGCGACTCCTTGCGAGCCTTCAGCCGCTTCCACACGAAGTGCGGGGCCTTACGTAAGACGATACATAAACCGACGGTGAACAGGAAGGCGAAAAGCCCGAGCGCGAGCGCCAGGTCGCCCGATTCGTCGCCAGTCATCTGTGGAGACGATGACCAAACCCCTGGGATTTTTCACGTTCTACATGTAAGTGTCTCCACATCCGACGTCCGACTTTGTCCGAGCGCAGCGTGAGAATCCGAAAGCGTGGGCCCGCGGCTTTTCGTGCGTACTACGACTCCGTAACCGACGCGACCACACCAGTCGTCGGCACGCGAGGTGCCTGCTCGCGCGTTGGGGGAGGTGCGGGTCGCGAGTGCCGCGCGGGAGGCGCCTCGACGCGAGGGTTCGCGCGCCCCGTCGTCGGTCTGTTGGGAGAGGCCGCGGGGTGGACGCCGCGGGGAAGCGCGATCGCGTGAGTAGGCACTGCTCCGGCGCTCGATTCGCTTCGGACGCGCCTGCGAGGCAGCATGTCCCGCAACCGCTCGATCGCGAAGCGCATGGGCGGCGAGCACTCGCGCACGCCCAAGGCTGGGGACAAGAACTACGCCAAGGTGTTGTTCAGTCCGGACGAGATGGCGAGCTTCGAGAGCCTGATGAACGAGGTGGACGACGTCGGCGTCGGCGGGAAGTTCATCGCGCCGAGGCGCGACGCCGACACGGAGGCCCCGCCTCGAAGCGCGTGGAAGGACTGGTGCACGGGCTTGAACGCGGTCGTGCTCGTCGTGCTGGTGATCACCGCGGTCGTCGCGGTGGACTTCACCAGGTCCTACTTCCCCTCGGCGATGACCGCCGACGGAGCGAAGACGCGAGTCGATACGACGCTGGAGACGACGCCGTCGCCGTCGCCCGCCGCGCGCGCGCTCGCGTCGGACTTGGCTCGCGCCGAAGCTCGCTCCGGCGAAGCCGACCCCGCGCGGAACGCGGCGGTCGAGGGCAGGCGCGACGCGCTGGCGCGAGTCGCGGGGTCAAACAGCGGGTCCGTGGTGTCGGAGAAGGATGGCGGAGACGCGGAGACAGAGACGAAGGACGTCTCCGTCGCGAGCGACGCCGACGACGTTTTTTTTACGCCGCCGTCGCCGACGAACGCAACGGCGCGCGACGAAGACGACGACGCGGCCGACGAGTGGCACTCCACCGCCGTCGGGTTCGGGGACGACGATTTACGTATCGATTCGAGTCAGAGGCAGGAGCAGATCTCCCGAAACCTGACCGACGCGCTCGCAGATGGCTCGCGCGCGACGCAAATGAGCCATCCCGGCGCCGACGCCGCGCGCGCCGCCGCCGACGCCGCCGAGGCTTCGGCGGCGGACGCGGCGGAGGCGACGTCGCGGGAGGCGCGCCACGAGGCGGCGGAGACGGACGAGGAGCGTAGGGCGAGGCACGCGAAGGAGGACGAGGAGCGTAGGGCGCGGCACGAGAAGGAGGACAGGGAGCGCGCGGAGAAGCACGCCATGGAGGATGAGCTGAGGGAACTGCGCGCCGCGGTGAAGGACCGGGAGACACACTCGACGACTTTCGGTCCTTCACCGCGCGACTTCTCCGGCGTCGGCGTTTTCGTCGCGGGCGACCCGACGACGACAACGACGATGGATCCGGACGCGACGCGCGTCTCGTACGGCGGCGACGGCGAGAAAAGCGACGCAAAGGCGCCGCCTGACTTTACGGACCCGAAAAGTGCGCCGTCGGAACGCGAACCGGACCCGACGCTTCCGGAACCGCTCGACGATCAAATCGGGCTGTTCACCGACCGCCCGGCGGACGACGACGCGGAGCCTCTGCCGGAGACGCCGACGAGTATGTTCGGTTCGCCGGGAACGAACGCGAATACGTCTGTTCCGTACGACCCGGACGAAAACCCGGGTTTTGCCGACCCGGAGGACCCGGAGGTTCCGGAGGACGTCCTCGAGCCGGAGGCGGAGGCGGCGGAGGCGCCCGCGGCGACGCCGCCCCGTCGAGCGGGCGCGAAAAAGAAGGCGGCGACGCGAAGAGAAAAGGCGAAGGCGGCCTCGAAAACCGACGGCGCCGGTGACGCATGGGCGAAGGACGCGTCTCAGACGTCTCCGGGTTTCGAAGAGAACGAGTTTGGAACGTTCGCGGACGCGCCGACGGAGGCTCCGGATGCTCCAAAAAATGAACCGCTTTTTTTCGCACCGGAGGATCCCGGAGACGCGGACGCGCCGGGGGGGGCGCCGCCGCCGTTGCCAGACGCGCCGGGGCTTCCGGAGGAGGAGGACGCGCGGTTTCTTTCCGACGCGCTTCCGCGAACGGGAGACGGAGCGCGAACGGAGCGTTTATCCGATCCCCCAGAGGACTACGACCACGCGTCTCTGCGCGTGGGCGTGAACGTGACGCGCGCGAACGACGGCGTCGCGGACGCGGGGGGCGAAAAAAAAGAAGAAGAAGAGCCGGCGGCGCTCGCGACGCCGCGGGACGCGAACGAGACGGCGCCGACCGCGTACGCGCTCGACTTGAGCGCGACGACGGTCAAGGGGCTGGTGCGGGACTCGCGGAAACACGGCGGCGAGGCGGAGGCGTCTTTCGGGTCTCGCGGCGCGGAGCCGGAACCGCCGTGAGGGTCGTTTTCGGGCGCGGATTTTTCGGACGAGCTTGATCAAGCGTTTTTTATGCCCAATCGAGTCTCGGCTCGCCGAGAACGCTTTTCTGTGCTCTCGCGGATGACGTGGCTCCACGCGCGATCGGAAAAAAACCCAAGTGTGCATCTAGTCTGACATTTACGAATATGCCACGCGGCATCAACTGGTCGAAAGGTTCTCCACGCCTATCCAGACGACGACGATCGGGTCTTCGCTCGGCGCGTCTGCAGTATTCGACGCGCGCGCACGCTCGCACCGCTACCCCCTTACGTTCGCGTAACACGATGGCCGCGCTCACCAACGCCGCCTCGGCCTCGCTCGTCGCCCCCGCCTCCGTGGCGGCGCGCGCCGGTTCCTCCCGCAGGGCCGCCTTCCAGGGCGCTCGCGTTCCCTCGAATGCGTCCGCGCGCGCGGGCGACGCCAAGCGCGCCGCGCCGCTCGTCCGCGCCTCCGCGGACGACGCCGCGCCCGCGTTCGGCCGCCGCGACCTCGCCAAGGGCGCGCTCGCCGCGCTCTCCGCGCCCGTGATCGCGGCGATGCCCGCCGGCCCCGCGAAGGCGGAGGAGGTGTCCAAGTACTGGGACATCGTCGACCTGCCCCTGGAGCCCGGGGTGATCCTCCTGGACATCGCGTTCGTGGACGATAAGCACGGGTTCCTGCTCGGCACCAGGCAGACCATCCTGGAGACCTTCGACGGCGGCAAGACCTGGGACTTCAAGTCCGTCTCCAACGCGCTGGACGAGGACGTCAACTACAGGTTCAACTCCGTGTCCTTCAAGGGCCAGGAGGGGTGGATCGTCGGCAAGCCCGCCATCCTGCTGCACACCACCGACGGCGGCGCCAACTGGGAACGCGTCGGGCTGAGCCCCCGGCTGCCCGGCGCGCCCGTGCTCATCACCGCCACCAGCAGCAACGGCCAGGCGGAGATGGTCACGGACGAGGGCGCCATCTACCTCACCACGGACGCCGCGCGCAACTGGAAAGCCGCCGTCGAGGAGACCATCTCGGCGACGCTCAACCGCACGGTGTCCTCTGGGATCACCGGCGCGTCGTACTACACCGGCACGTTCTCCACCATCTCGCGCAACGACGACGGCGAGTACATCGGCCTGTCTTCGCGAGGGAACTTCTACATGACCTGGTCGCCCGGCCAGGCGTACTGGCAGCCGCACAACAGGTCGTCCGCGCGCCGCGTGCAGAGCATGGGGTGGCGCCCGGACGGCGGCATCTGGGAGCTCACAAGAGGCGGCGGCATCTTCTTCTCCACCACCGCCGAGCTTCCCGACAACGACGACGACTTCGTGGAGGGCAAGATCGGCTCGCGCGGCTTCGGCTTGCTCGACCTCGGCGCCAAGCCCAACGGCAAGGAGTTCTGGATCGTGGGCGGCTCGGGGAGCGTGTTCTACTCGAACGACGCGGGGAAGTCGTGGAAGCGCGACCGCGGCACGGACGACGTCGCCGCCAACCTGTACACGGTCAAGTTCAACGACAACGACAACGGGTTCATCCTCGGGAACGACGGCGTGCTGCTCAAGTACAACGGCCGCGCCGTGTGAGCGAGAAGCAGAGAGGGAGAGAGGAGACGGTCGTCTGTCGCGAAAAAAGTAATAGAGAAGAGCAGAACCACCTTCAAGGAGGAGACCACGGGACGACTCGAGACGTCTCGCGCCTCTTCGAACGACTCGCCGTCCTCTTCTTTTCACGGAACGTCTTTTTCACCGCGCGTCGCGTTTTCTCGTCTCTGCCGCACGCTCCTGTCCTCTCCTCTCTCACCTCTCGTCCGCCCTGTATTACTATCGATACACCCGCCGGCCGGAAGCGTTCTCAGTTCAGCCGCATGCTCTTCATCTGGCGCATGCGCTTGACGAGGTCGTCGTGGCTCCCGTGTCGCTTGAGCTTGTGGAACAGCCGCCGGTGCGTCTCGTACAGGTCCCGCAGCGCGGCGACGTACCGCGCGTGGTACTCGTCGATCTGCGCGCTCGTCGGGTCGCTCGTCTTCGGACACGCGATGGGCGCCCCGACCACCACCTCTATGCTCTCCCGCTTGGGCAGAACCCCCGTCTTCGCGCCGGTGAAGCGTCGGAACACGCCGCGCGACAAGTTTCGGCCGTACAGCAACGGCGGCGTGATCCCGATGAGCTGCTTGCACCACAGCTGGAAGCGCCGCAGCGCGCCGCCGTCCGGGTTGTCCACCTGGTCGAAGATGTCGTTCTCCCCGAACGCGAACACGGGCACTAGGCTCGCGCCCGTCTTCAGCGCCATCTTCACGAAACCCTTCCTGCGCGCGAGCGTCAGCACGGCCCACCCCGGCCGCGCGTCCAGCGCCTCGGCGGCGCCGCCGACGACGATGGCGACGCTCGCGCCCGGTTTTCGCGTCAGATTCGTCACCACGCTCTCTTTGGTGACGGAGTTTATGCCGAGCGCCATCAGCACTTCTCTTGTGAACGGGAAGTAAAAGTTGATGGCGAGCGTCAAGAGTCGCAGATCTAACCCCGGAAACGCCTGGTCGAACCCTGTCGCGCTCGTGGCGAACGTGATGAGCGCGCCGACGCCGATGATGCCGTGCGGGTGGTACCCGAAGAGGTAGTTCCCGCTCGGGTCCAAGTCGCACGTCTTGTGCAGGCGCACGGGGAAGTAGTCCGCGAGCGTGTTCCAGAACGGCAGCCGCCGCGTCCAGGGCAGGAAGCGCGTACCGTTGCTCGGCGCCTTGGTGTCGATGAGCGCGACCCATGAGCAGTACGCGATGAACGCGGCGCGAGCGTACGGGTGCGCGAAGAACAGAAAGTAGTTGGGGTACACGAGCACGCACGACAGAAGAAACGCGTAGATCATCACCACGATGCCCACCTGCGCGGCGTGCTGGTGGTGCCTGTCCCCTTTCGCGATCGGGTTGAACGCGGGCGAGACCAGCCCGGCGAAGTACACGCCGAAGGGGATGAACAGGCGGCCCATGATCCGGTGCCACAGCACCATCGTGAACGCCCAAAACAAGAAACCTGTCGCGTTTTCGTCGTCCGAATGTTTAGGGCGTCGTCGTCGAGTTGTGGCGAGCGTCGAGCGTCGATCACGCGGGAAGGGGAGGGTCGGGGACGTTCGGTCAGCCGCGGAGTCGGGACGTCGGGCGGTGGAGTGTCGATGTGACGGAGACGCGCGCGCGCGCGCGATTCCTGCGGCTTCCCCCCCCGCGCGCGGGTCGCGAACCCCGTTCGCGCCGCGGTGTCGAACTCGCGCGAAGGGGAAAATATCGGCCGACGGCTCGAAGCGTCGTTTCGAGGACACGCACCGGTCGCTTTGTGCGGGATCTTCTCGGGCACGCGCTCGGGCACGACGAAGTCCGCCACCTCGTTGATCAGGCTCCCCAGAGAGGACGCGCTGTCCGCCTCTTGGTTCTTGTACGCCAGCGACCCGGGCTGGCCCTGGCTCACGCTCCCATCGCCGGAAGTCTCGGGCGTGGTGAGGTCGGGCGAATCTCCCGGTCGTTCGCCCGTGCGGCGATTGACGAGGCCCACCACGCCGGGCGCGGGCTTCGCGCCCGGCGCGCCGCCGCCGCCCATGGCGACGGGCGAGGGCACCGCGAGCCGCTCGGCGATCGCGCCGCGCGGGCTGCGCGTGCGTCGACGAGCGAGTGCGCCCAGCTCTGACCGGGGGGACGCACGAAAATCGTCGGTGCCTGTGCGCACGCGCTAAAAGACGAAGAGAATTTGCCGGGAACCACGGCGCCCGAAAAACGAAAGGCAATATCGTTGCCAAGTCAGCTGCACCTTTTCGTGGGCCCGAGCGTTTCGTACGCGAAGCAGTCAGGAGCGGTAGCCTAAAAGCCGCCCGCGTGGACGCGAAAAGATAACCAAAAGGCACCGCCCTTGCTCGGTCGCGGCGGTCCGGATAAATTTTTCTCTGCAGTCGCTCTCGTCAAGCGCGAGGTGGCGCGTGCCTCAGGCGGCGGCAGGCAGTCTTCAGCGCACGGCGGCGGGCCGACGGCGCGAGACCTCCGCTTCGGCGTGTATCATGGCGTCGTCCCACGCGTCGTGCGTCTCCGTGACGCGCGCCGCGTCGCGCGCGCCGGCGTCGCGGCGGCACATCGGGCGGCGGAACGGCACTTCCCTCGCGGTGCCCCGCCGAGTCGACGCGAGGGCGGACGCGGGAGGCGACCCGATCATGCTCTGGGACAACGACCAGCGCAAGTTCGTGGACGGCGGGTGTACCACGACGCGTCTGGACGATCCCTGCTTGCAGGGCCTGAGCATCACCCCCCAGGAGGTCATAGAGCGCATCCACAAGGCCAAGGGCCCGGGCGGCCGACTCGACCTCACGGGCGTGGGTCTGCGCGAGGTCCCCTCGGAGGTGTGGACGCTGACCGACCTCGCGGACCTGCAGCTGAGCAACAACAAGCTGACGTGCCTTCCCGAGGGGCTCGGCAACCTGAAGCACCTCGAGCGGCTGGGCTTGGCCGGGAACAGGTTACGGTCGCTCCCCGAGTCCATCGGGAACTGTGTCAAGCTGGAGGGGCTCTGGGCGCACGGAAACGTGCTCGGGTCTCTCCCGAGCGCGATCGGGAAGTGCGAGTGGCTGAGGCACTTGATGCTCGCCGGGAACCGGCTGCGCGCGTTGCCGGACGGCATCGGTGACCTGGACGCGCTGGAGGAGCTGTCTGTGCCCGGGAACAGACTGCGTTTCATCCCCGAGACGATCGTAGGGTGCGCGTCGCTACGGACGTTGGATCTGCACGGGAACGAGATCGAACATCTCCCGGACGCGATGGGGAAACGGTGTCGTTCGCTGGAGGAGGTGAGCGTGCAGGGCAATCGTTTGTTGTCCGTACCGGACTCCTTCTGCGACGCGCGGCGGCTGAAACGCCTGAACGTCGCCGAGAATAAACTGGAGTCGTTACCGGAGAAGCTCGGAGACGCGGCGATGCTCACGCAGCTGTGGGTCTACGCTAATCCGAACCTTTCGCGTTTACCGACGTCGCTCGCGAAAAACGTCTCTCTGAAACAGATCTGGGCGGAAGGGTGCGCGCTGGACGGAAACGCCTTAAACGGAAACGAGGAAGGAAACGCTCTGAAGGCGTACGTGTCGTTCGCCGCGGAGGGGGGGGGAGGCAAGCGCAAGACCCCCCCCGCGCTTCTGGGCCTGGACGTAAACCAGCTGGCGCGCGCCGGGATGGACGAAAACAAAGTCGCGCCCTTCGTGCGCGTCGCGGACGTCGGCGTCGTGAGCTCGTGGCTCGCGGGCGGCGCGCAGGACACGCCCCGGGGCTACTTCAAGCTCGAGAAGTGGGTGCCCCCGAAGGAAGTGCGAGAAGAGCACTCAAACTCTGAAGAAAAGGCGCCGGTGCTCATCGTGGCGTTTGGGAGCGCGCCGGGCGTGCCCAACTGGGGCGGCTTGCTGAAGAAGCTGCGCGACGACGTGCGCGCGCGCGGCGTCAACAACGTGCGCGGCGCGGGCGCTGGCGCGGCCGCCGCCGTGACCGCCGCGCGCCTGGGCTTCGACGTGCTGTACGTCGCGGATACCGCGCGCTCTTGGTACGGCGGAGGCGGGTTCGGCGACGGCGACGCCGGCGAGACGGCGGAGCGACGGTGGCGCGGCGCGGTGCGAGAAATCTCGGGAGAGTACGAACGCGTGGTGCACCTCGGGGATTCCATGGGCGCTTCCGCGGCGTTGCTTTTCGCCGACCTCGCGGACGTGTCCCTGGCGTTCTGCCCGCAGGTGGACCTGGTGTCCGCGAGCATACGACCGGGGCGCTCCGCGCCGTGGATGCGCCGGTACGAACGCGCGATGATCGCCGCCGTGCGTCGCGCCGTCGACAACGGGTCGAAGGTGGTCGTGCACACCGGGTCGTGGGCGCACGACGTCGACCAGGCGTCCGCGGTGCTTCGTGGACTGGGGAGCGAAAATGACACTTCGCAAGCGACGTCGTTCGCGGACGCAAACACGGGGGGGTCCGTGACCGTCGTCACGCACCACGTGGACAACCACCGGCTGGCGCTGGCGCTGGAGGAGGGCGGCGAGCTCCTGCCCATCGTGCGGCTGGCGCTTCACGAGCAAATCGCCGCCGCGACGAGAGAGGGCGGCGACGACGCCTCATCCTCCTCCGCCGCGGAGAGTAAAGAAACAGGCGGCGTCGACGACATCGCGCTCAAAAAGTTCAATCCGGCCGTGCGGGGGATCTAGCTCGATCGAGCTCGTCGCGTAGCTTTGGTTTGGATGTCTATCATTAATAACACAGTATCGTACCTTCGTCATCGTCGCGCGCCCGCCGCGCGATCCGCGAGGCGTCTGTCCACGACGAGCGTCTTGCGTCGTTCCAGGCCCACGACCGCGGTCTCGTACCGCTCGGGGTCACGACTCGCGTCGCGGATCGCGCGCGCCAGCGCGTCCCCCCGCGCGTCGTACACGCTCCGAAACGCGCCGGCGTCCTCGCCCATCGGGAGCTCCGCCAACGACGATCGCCCACCGTGTTGGGCGAAACGAAGCCTCCGACGCGCCGTCTCGAGGTCCGTCTCCGCGCGCCGCAGCGCGCGGGTCGCGCGGTCCAGCCGGTCTCGAAGCTCGGCGATGCGTTCCTCCGTCCCGCCCGCGGTGATGCGCGCCAGCTCCAGGCGGTTCCCGAGGTGCGCCGCCGCGCGCGCCTGCGCCTCGGTGGGCTCGAACTCGACCGAGGTGCCGTCCGCGTCGGGCGACTCGACCGACTCGGCCTCGCCCGAGGTCGACGCGAGCCACGAGTCCAGCGCGCGCTGCACGAACGCGACGTCCTCGGAGGCCATCCCGGACCCCCGAACCGAGTCTCGGGGGCGCGAGGAGAGACGCGCGGCGACCTCTGGTCGCAGCGGCGCATTTCGCTTGTGCCCAAAACGTCAACAACGCGAAAACCAGGTTATGGAAACGGCCCACGTTCGTGACTCAAGGTCCCGGGTTCGAACCGCTCGTATCGCGGGCTCGAAAAAAATCTCCCAGGATCGTGATCTCCTGCCTGCACGTCACACACCCTCACGCTTTCGCCACTTGGTGGTGCGCGACGGATTGAGGGATGTCGTCGCGAGGCCGCGGGGGCGGTCCCGCCGGGGCGTCCGCCGGCGAGAGCGTGACCACTTCGGTGGACGAGGAGTGGGCGGAGGCGTCCGCGTCCGCGCGTCTCGAGGACGAGGCCGCGGGCGCGGACGCGCGCGCGGACACGTCGCTGGGCGCGTCGTCGGCACCGCGATCGGAGGACGCCACCGAGGCTTCGCGCCTGGTGGACGTGACCGGCGCGTCCGAGGGACCGGCGTTGTTCAAGTGCAAGAAGTGCGCCAAGGGCTCGTCGTGCTGGCCCGTGCACGTCGCCACGCAGAAGCTCTCGTCGCTGCGCAAGAAGGCTCTCGGGCGCCGCGGCGGCGACCGCGGGGACGCCGACGCGGTCTGGGACGAGTTCGAGACCCTGCTGGAGGCGGGCCACCGGCCGACTGTGAAGACGTACACCGCGCTCGCCGCCGCGCTCGGCGAGATGGGCGCTCCCGAGGACTGCGAGGACGTGCTTTTGCGCATGCGCGAGGCGGGGGAGGAGCCCGACGTCAAGGCGTACAACGTCGCCGTGCACGCGTGGTGCGTGGGGGATGACCCGGCGCCGCGCGAGGCGATGCGGCTCGTGGGTGAGATGCGCGCGCGCGGGGTGGAGCCCGTGGCGGCGACGTTCCCGCCCTTGGTAAATGCGCTCGCGCGCCTCGGCGCGACGGACGAGATCGAGTCCATCATCAAGAGCGTCGAGAGCGTGTCTCGAGAGACGACTCGGGACGAAGACGCGGTGCTTCGCGAGTACGAGAAGATTTACCACGCGTTCATCGCCGGGCGGCTGGCGGCGGACGACCCGCGAGACGCGGAGGCGGTGCTCCGCCGCTGGAACCTGGAGAAGTACGACATGGAGCGCGTGGCGGACCGCAAGGGGCGGATCTCGCGCCCGGTCGCGGCGTCGTACGGGATGATCATCGACCACTACGTGCGGGGCGGCGCGATGGGCGAGGCGCGTCGCCTGCTGTCGCAGATGCAGTGGGACAAGGTGTGCCCCTCCATCGACATCTTCAACATGCTGCTTCGCGGGTACCTCGCGCTCGGGAACGTGGGGGCGGCGCAGGACGTGTTCCGCGAGCTGGAGGGGAGCGGGACCTGGGACATGGAGAGCCTGGGCATCGTTCCCGACGTCGCCAGCTACACCAGCCTGATGGACCACTGGGCCGGCCAGGGCGACGTGGTCTTGGCGGAGAAGGTCCTGCAGAAGATGGAGGCCAAGGGCGTCGCCCCGGACGACCGCGCGTTCGGGTCGCTCATCAAGGCGTACGCGCGCGCGCGCGACCCCGCGGGCGCGGAGGAGGTGCTCACGCGCATGCGCGCGTACGACGCGCCGCCCGAGCGCGTCGCGGCGACGCGCGCCGGCGGCCGTTTGAAGAAGTCGAAGCGCGCCGCCGCGCGGCCGGGCGGCGGGTTCCACCCGGAGAACCCCACCGCTTCGAGAAGCGCGGAGAAGTACGTCGGCCCCAAGGACGAGAAGAAGAAGATGAAACCGGGCGTGGTGCTCTTCTCCACCGTGGTGAGCGCGTACTGCGCCGTGGGCGACATGACCAACGCGCGCCGCGTCGTGGACGAGATGCGCGCCTGCCCCAAGTCGTGGCGCGCCGCGCCCAACGACCGCACGTTCGCGCACCTCGCCTGGGGCTACGGGCAGCTCGGGGACGTCGCGGGCGTCACCGCTACTGCCGGTCTCATGGCAGAGGCGGGCGTATCCCTGCGCCCCAACTCGGAAGCCAGAAAGGCGCTCGTGCGCGCCTGCCGCGAGTGCGGCCTGCCGGCGGCGCACGTCGACCGCATGGTGGAGAACCTCGGCGAAGCCGCGCCCGCCCGGCGGCGCGCGGGCGAGCGCTGGGTCGGGCGCAAGAAGAAGAGCGCCGCCGCGGCTCCTGCCGGGAGCGCAAAGAACGCGAAGGACGAAGGGGCGAAGGGCGCGAAGAGCGAAAGGCCCGGAGCGCCCGCGACGCCGACGCGAAAGCCGACGCGGGCGCCGCCGGCGGCGGCGCCGCGGCGAGGCGAAGCGCACCGCAGCGGCGACGCGGGTTGGGTGTGCTCTTGCGTCGCCGGGCCCGAGCGGGTTCGGTCCGTGCGCGTTTTCGCGAACGTCTCGTCGCGCGTCTCCGTGGGCGCGCGCGGGCTCACCGCGCGCCGAGCGCACGGCGCGAAGGGTGCCGGCCGCGTCGTACTCGCCGCGGCGCGCGCCGCGGTGTTCGCGTGAGTTTCGCGCGAACGTGTAGACTACCTTTCCTTTTAAGCGCGCGTCGAGAAAGTTTCGAAGCGTACACGTACATATACGCGATTCGCGCAGCGCGTTCAGACGTGGAAGATCACGCGCGAACACGGCCACAACGTGGTACGGCACGAACAGACTACCGTGGCATTACAATACCTTCGAGACCGCCTCGCGCCTTTCGCGGCGTGTCTATCGATATCGTCGCGTCACTTGTTGATTTCCTCCGGGAGCGCCTCGGCGACGGCGTCGATGAACTGCTCGGTGGTGAGTCCGCCGGGCCCGCACAGGTCGCGCGTACCCCTTCCCTCTCGGAAGAGCCTGTGGATGGTCGCCCTGAGCCCCGCGGTGTACGGGAGCACGCGGTTGGCGCCGCCGTGCACGTCCGCGGCGTGGTTCATCGCGCCGATCAGGCCCTCCACCATCCCGAGCGGGTTCAAGGAGGTCTCCTCGCCCCTCAGGCGCGCCTCGTCCATGTCCGTCACCGTGCCGTGCGAAGCCTCGAATTCCTTGATGAGCGTGCCGTTTTCGTCCACGCCCACCAGGTTGCTGGTGATGAAGCCCGGAGACATGTGCACCTGCGCGAGCTCGTCCGTGAGCACGTCGCCGTCGTAGTTGTGCGCGGCCATGCCGAAGCCCCCGTCCGTCCAGACCACCAGCTTCATGGTGGCGGCGTCCGAGAGCAAATGTACGAGCTCGGCGTCCGGCGCGATGATCTTCGCGTCCACGAACTTTTGTTTGAACTCGGCGTCGAAGACAGACTTCATGGTGGCCCAGAAGGGCTCCTGCCACTTGAAGACGGTCTTCTTCGTCACCACGTACGGCGTGATCCCCGCGTCGAGGCACCTCCCGAAGAAGATGCGCGCCAGCTGCGTGACGTTGTCCAGGGGATTGTGGTAGGTCACGACGGCGTTCAGGTTGTCGACGACGTCGCGCTCATCCACGACGACGGGTTCCGTCTCGCCCTCGGGCACGAACGTGGTCGTGAGCTTACCCCTGCCGACGATCTTGTACCCGGCGGAGTACTCGCCGCCCACGGCGTGCCTCTCGAAGAACACGGGCTTCTTGTACCCGAGCTCGACGCCGTCGATGTGGATCGTGTCGCGGCTGATGGTGATGCCGTTCCACCCGCGTCGCATGGCGCCGTTGGGGGAGCCCCAGGCTTTTTTCAAGCCCAGCCGCTTGACTTGGTCCGCGGTGGGCGTGATCGTGGGCTCCTTGAAGATGGCCTTCAAGCGCGCGCCGGCGTCGATGACGTCTCGAAGCACCTGATCGGAGGTGTCGTCGCGGTTCTTCGCGCGAAGGTCGAAAAACTCCCACGCGCTCGTGTCCACGTGCGGCCGAACCCACCGATCGAGGATGAGCTCCATGGTGTAGCGGGTCATCTCCTCGCCGGCGACGTACACCATGGGCGCGGCGGGGATCTTGCCCGCGGAGGCGGCGTACCCGCGAGCGGAAAGCGCGTGCGGGCCGACGCCGCGCGCGCGAGGCGCCGCGCACGCCAGCAGGCGGTTCGTCGTCACGGAAAGCAGCCGATGCATCATGGTGGTTCCTTCACGCGAGGGCACGTCCGCGGCGATCGGACCGGTCGCGAGAGAGGGGTCTCCGGACGACGCGTGCGTCCGCTCCGTGGTCGTCGTTCGCGGGAGGTACACGAAGTGTCCTCGCGTCGTCGCGTTCGCGCGCGACAGTGAGCGGTGTCAACGGGCGGGGCGATCGGTCGCGACGCTTGGGCAGCCGCCCTTTCCAAAAGCTGCGGGCGTTCGGCCGTGGGAGCGTTCAGCAAAAAATCTTTCTTCGTTTCCCGGGAAAACGCTGGCGCTTTGAACCTCGGAGACGCACACCCGACCGCCCTCCGCGCGCGTCTCCGCGAGGTGGCGGACGCGGGACACCGCGCGCCGGAGTCATCATGCGGCCATCGGTGCACGCGTGCCTTCGGAACGCCCTCAAGTTCACCAACTGGGTGCTTCTGGTCACGGGGCTCGCCATCGCTCTCGTCGCAGGTTTCGTTTTGCTAGAGTTCGAGCGGGCGCAGGCTCGCGACGCGGCAGACGCGCCCGCCCCTCCCCCGCCGACGCCTCCGCCGGCGCCGGGACTCCCCGCGGCGCCGCCCACGTCGGAGATCGCGCGCGCGCTCGCCACGGAACCCTGGTACGTCCGCGTCCCCCAACGACGTCTCTCATCTCGCGTAAAAGGCCTCGTCACCGCATGAAAGAGGCGCGAAGAAAAAAAAAAGATTCGCTTTTTTTGGCCCTCGCGCGACTTTACAAAACTCAAATTTTTTTTTTCGCACTTCTCGAATACACAGGTTCCTCTGGGCGTTCGTGTGCTTCGGCGTCTACCTGTTCGTCACCTCGGCGGTGGGCCTGGTCTTTGCCGATCTGCGGGACCCGCGGCGCCGACGCGGCGTCTCCGCGCACCGGCACATGCTCATCGTCGCCGTGCTTTTCCAGCTCGCCGTCGCGCTCGCGCTGTTTTGTTTAGAAACAAAACAAGGGGGGGACACCCGGCTCGCGGGCCTGGACATCACGGGTGCCGAGGCGAAGCTCGCGCGCGCGGTGCGGAAACACACGCCGCTCGCGCGCGGCGTCGCGCTCGCCATCTTCGCCGTCGAAATCGCAAACCTGGTTTTGGCGACGGCGCTTTTCAACGCGGAGGAAATCGTACGCGCCGGCGACGGGGAGGAGGAGGAGGAGGACGAGGCGACGCGCGCTTTTCCGCGTTCATCCAGAAAAAAACGCCCGGGCAGGCGCTCTCTTCGGGTATGGGGGATCGGAGGCCGGGACGACGACGGAGCCGATGACGAAGAGGCGGAAGAACGAGGAGGCAGTTTGCGTTTGGGTCGTTTAAGACGCGCGAGTCGGACCGCGCGCGGCGGCGAATTCGAATGCGAAACCGAAAAAAACCCGCTCGGCGAGCCGCTGCTGGACCGCGCGGGCGACGAACCCTCCGGCGTCGAGGTCCTCGAGCCCTTTGGTGACGGCGCGTTCTCGGACGCCGAGTCGGAGAGCGCCGTCTGGGCGCGGCGCATGCGGTCCAAGTACAACCTGGACGTCACCCGGCTGGCGTACGACCCCGAGCGTTTGGCGCGCCGCGCGGAACCGGGGAGGGCCGGGGAGGTTGGAGGGAAATGCGTCGTGATGTGAAAATGAAAAGCCTTCTTTTTTTTTTTTTGGTAAACCTCTCGTGAGCCACGACACGGCGTCGTGGCTTTCTTTTTCTTCTCGGACGCGACGCGCGCCTCACTCGCGGGCGCGCTCGGCTCGTGCTCCCCCTCGCGACCGACGAAACATGGCCACCGTGACCCCCAACGGCGCGGGTCCCCTGAAGCCCGTCCACGGGACGCCCGTGCAGGGCGCCGCCGTGGCTGACGAGGCCGAGAAGCGCTCCGGAAAGGTTGACGTTTCGGAGGAGGGCGGCCTGGCGCTCGGCGGGTACGACTGCATGAGCTACCACGTGCCCGGCGCCTCCTCGCCCGTGCTGGGCGTCCCCGAGCACGAGGTCACCACGTTCAACGTCCTGCAGGGCAACGTGCGGTACCGCTTCGCGTCGCGCGAGAACGCGCAGGCGTTCCAGCGGAGCCACTTGAAAGAGGTGGCGCCGCGTTTCGGCGGCTTTTGCGCGCTCGCCGTCGCGAAAAACGCGTTGCTGCACTCGAACCCCGAGGCGTGGTGTCTCGGCGCCGACCAGGCGCTGTTCCTGTTCTGCTGCGACGCCGCGAAGCAGGCGTGGCAGCGAGATGCCGAAAAGAACCGAGCGGACGCGGAAGACGCGTGGCCGGCGCTCGCGTCGTTCGTCTCGCCGCCGCCGACGGCGCAGCGAGCTTGCTGCGCTTCGTGCGCGTGCTGCGCGAAGCGCGCCGACGACGCGAAAACCGCCGCGGCGTCGGGCGCGTGACTTTCTCGCGACTTCGGACGGACCGTCGCGTTCGCGAACCGCGAATCGCGCGTCCGCGGACGACGGCGCGTGACGTATCGAGCCGCGCGTCGCGCGGAAGGCCAAAAGAGAGAGACCGAAAGAGAGAAGGACGAAGAGACTAGACGCGAACCTTTTTTTTGGCGTTCATGTTCAGACACGTTTTTTCGCTTGTCAACAGTGTGTCGCGATTCCTTTCGTCCGCGCTTTTCTGCTCCGCGAAACCCGTCGCGAGGTTCAAACCATCGCGCGCTTTCCGTGCCGACACGACACGAGATGGGCAAGAGGAGCGTCGCGAAAGCGGTGGGCGTGGCGTTCGAGCCCGGCCCGATGGGCCCGGCGGTGGATGCGCTCGTGGATCGCGCGTTGACCCTGGCGTTCGGTGCGGGCGACCGACCCGCGCTGGCCATCTTTTTCCACCACGCCCTGCTCGCGCTCGCGATGTGCGCGTGCATCTTCGTCGCGAGCAAGGCGCTCTCCCCCCGTTTGTTCGGGGACGCGCTCGCGAAGCTCGAGCCTTTCGAGCGCAAGATCTGGCACACCAACATGGTCACCTTCTTCCCCGCGTTCGCCGTGACGTACTACGCCGCGCCCGCGATCCTGGAGTACTCGGGCACCCGCTACGACTTCCTGCACCCCGCGTCGCTCAACACGCTCAAGGGGTGCGGCATGAGCCTCGGGTACATGTTCTGGGACCTGATGGTGCTTCTGGCGGACCCTGCGGACCAGATGAAAGCCTACGGCGGGTTGTCTCCGTACGTCCTGTTCCTGTTCCACCACACGCTCTCGCTGCTGGCGTGGCCGTACGCGGTGTCCGCCGGGCGGTGCACGTACTTCGTCAACTTCTTCCTCGTCTCGGAGGTGACCAACGTCAACCTGTCGCTGCGGTGGTTCCTGATGAAGACGGGAAAAGGCGAGCAGAGCAGGGCGTACTTCATCAACGGCGTGCTGTGGATCCCGCTGTTCTTCGCCGTGCGCGTCGCCGTCATACCCGACCTCGTGGACCAATACTGGAACAGCGACTGGAGCAAACTCGGGCCGATTGAAACCTGGGCCGCGCGGACGCTGTTGCCCGTACCGGTGGGGCTCAACGTGTACTGGTTCGGGCTCATCATGCACACCGCGTACGTCGCGCTCTTCGGGAAGGAATCGGCGAAGACGGCGAAGACGAAGGAAACGAAGAAGAAGAGGTGAGAGAGGTGACAGTAGAAGGGGAGCGTGTGCGTATTATCGTTTATTTTTTCTGCAGCAGCCGACAACGACGAAGGGCGTTTGCCGGAGTCCTCCGCGGTCCAAAAACGCGTCGAGCGCATTTCATTCGTCGTTTCAATCCTTCGCTCGCGTCGCGTCGCGCTCGTCCCGCGTCTCGTCCGCGTCTCTTCGCCCCTTTCGGGTTCGCTCGCTCATTACTCCGGCGTCCTCGGGGCGATGTTGTCCACGCCCTGCGTTCCCGACACCAGGTACAGCTTTTGCAACGACGCCTGGCCGAACTCCTGGATCTGGTCCACGTACTGGTTCACCTGGTTCGCGATGAGGAACCCCTCCAGGCGCGACGGCTCCGTGACCCCCTTCGCCGCATTCTCATCCTCCTCAGGCAGCGCCTCCAGCCCCGACGCTTTGCGCTGCGCGTTCTCCTGCTTGCGCTTCTGCAGCCACTGCGCCTGCTGCAGCTGCTGCCGCGAGACGTTGCGCTGGTAGAACGCCACCTTCTGCTGCTCCGACGCCAGGTCGTCCATGCACTCGGACAAAAACTCCAGCGACCGCTCGAGGAAGGGGTTCGTGCTCATGTGCAGGCGGTCGAGATCGCTCTGCACGACGCCGCTCTCCTCTTCGCGCAGCGTGCTCGCGGTGAGCTCCCCGAACACCGCCGCGGCGAGCGCGGAGTTGCGCACGGTCACGGGGGTTTCGGTCACGATCTCCGACCAAGACAGGCTCTTGTCCGCGATCTTCTCAAACGTGAACTCGCCAGCCTTGTGGATCTCGTAGAAGCGATCCGTCAGCCGGAGCGCCTTGAGCGAAAACGTCCCCTGCTTCGCGGACCGGCTCGGGTCGTACACGATGCACACGCACCGCTTGATGTTCTCCTGGTACGCGAGGAACGTCTCGATGAGCTCCTCGGTGTAGTAGGAGCCGAGGTACGTGCTCTGGTACCACCCCACGGTGTTGTTGTCCACGTTGATCTCGCGCAGGCAACGCATCATCTCGAGCTGGTAGTCCGCCCCCGCGTCGGGGTCCACCTCCTCGTCCGCCGCCGGGCCAACGGGCGCGGAGGGGAACGGGAAGCAGTCAGTCACCTCGAGCGTCGCGCCGATGTCCAGCCCGAGAAGCTGGCCGGTGACCAGCGAGGGGGAGTGGTCCGTGCAGTGCTTCACGATCTTCATCACCACCTGAACGAATGGTTTCGGTTTTCGTTTTTCGCGCGGGACAAGCGTACGGGGCGCGCGGGGAGGACGGGGGAGGTCAGCGCGGTGCGGGTCTCGCGGGGTCACGCGGTCGTGCGCCGTGTGCGCGGTTGTCGAGCCGAGCGCGTCCCCTTCCCGTGGCGACGGGTTCACGCCTCGGTCGCGCGATCGTTCGCACGCGCGCGGAGCGGGTTTTAGGGCATCGCAGGCCCTGAGGAGCGAGCGGACAACGGGGTCGCGACGCGGCACGCACCTGGCCGTCGATCTGGACCGCCTTGAGGGGCGTCCCCGAGCCATCCTGGGGCTTGCCCGCGCTCGCCGCGAAGTTCATCGTGACGAAGCTCGTGTGTCCGTCGCGCGCACCGGCGCGGCGTGGAAAGAGGGTGAGCCTCGATCGGCGCTCGGTACTCGTTCAGCCGCCAAAAAGATTGCTGGTATCGGCTTGTCGACCAGCCGATACCAGGAGCGGTGCGTTCGGCGATCGTAAAAAATTGCGACCGTTTGTGTTTCCGGTGGCAACAATGGCACGACCACTTCACGTGCGCGCGTCGACGCAGCGCGCGCGAGTGACATGAGGCTCGCGAACGCGCGCCTCGCGGCCCTCGCGGTCGTGCTCGGTATCGTTGCTGTCGCCGCGCAGGACGACCTGGACCTGGACTTCGACCCGACGCAGCAGGATGTGCGTTCCGCGCGCGTTCCCGAGATTTCTCTCTCCTTTCGAAATCAAAGTCGTTGCTTCCGGCGCTGACACCCCTCTCCCACCAGGTGGACGGCGACTGGAGCTCGTTCGGCGTCTCGCAGGCCCCCGACGTGTGCACAGTGAGCGGCACGTACTTCCGCGCGCAGACGCTGACGTGCGAGAGCTGCCCCAGCGGCGAGGCCGTGACCGCCGACGGCCTCGGTTGCGAGTGCGTCGGAAACACCATCCGCACCTCCGTGGACCCCGCGGACACGCTCCCGAGCTCGCCTTACGGCGTCTGCATGAGCTGCGCGACCGAAAGCAAGGTGGCAAGCTGGGACCGCACGACGTGCATGGCGTGCGACGCCACCGCCGGAGCCACCTTCGACGCGGCTCAGGACGACTGCGTGTGCGCCGATCCGACGACGGAGATTGTCGTCGAGCTCGACGCCGCCGGCGTGCGCCTCGCCAACGGCAAGGCGTGCCAGGCGTGCCCCACCGATTCGTTCCCGCACCCCACCGAGAAGGGCGTGTGCTTCTCGTGCCCATCGTACGGGTGGCCTAACGGCACGGTCGCGACCACGTACGACGCCGCGACCGGGACGTGCCTGTGCCCCTCCGGCGTCGTCACGCAGGGATGCTTCGACCCGGCAAAAAACTCGGCGAAGCTCACGAGCGAGTACAGCGTGAACCTGGGCACGGCGGCGAACATGCTCAACTACTACGACCTCGGCGCCACCCTCGATTCCGTCACCGTGGAGTCCCTGCATTTAAGCGAGAACCTCGTGACCGCCGCCTCGGAGTGCCGCAACTACGGCAACAGGACGCAGTGCGAGCACGTCGCGAACCTGTGCGTGCTCACGATGTACGACACCGGCGCGGCGGCGTGCAAGCTGTACTCCGGGTTGTTTGCCGTGCACCCCGAGTTGACTCCCCGCCTGTTTTACGACGCGGGCGTGGACTACGCGGGCATGGCTGATCTGGAGCTGAAGGTGTCCCAGAGCGCCTCGGGCGACGCCGCCACCGGGAACACCATCACGAACCTGGAGTTTGTGGTTTCCGTCACGACGCTCACCGGCGAATGGCTCGGGTTCAAGTCCATGGGGAAGCTCTTCCAGCTGTGCGGCGGGCGGGAGAGCGAGCTGGACGCCTGGACGCGCTTCGGCACGAACTACTACAACGACTGTTCGTTGTCTGTCGAGGATGCGCTGGAGGCGGCGCGCGGGTTCGGGATCAGCACCGCCGGCGAGACGCTGTTCTTCGACGCGTACATCCAGGATCTGGGCGGCGCGGCGGCGTCGAGCAGCGCGTGGCCCGAGCGACTGTACCCGGTGCCCGTGTACGTGAAGGAGGCGCCGGACAACGAGAACTCCTTCGTGAACGACGACTTCTTCGTGCGCCGCTTCTTCGTCATCGACGAGACGATGGGCGTGAAGACCGCGGGGGAGGACCCGCTCGCGGTGACGTACGCGCGGACGATTGAGCTGGTCACGGCGATGACGTCGAGCGATAATCAGCGCTTGCACGTGCCGAAGATGTCCGTCTCGTACGCGTCGCGCGACCCGTCGTTCGAGTACGTCGCGACAGACGCGGTTTCGTTCCGCGCCACGTACACGTCCAGCACGGACGACTACGAGGAAGCGTTTCTCGGGATCACGTGCGCGGTGTTCTGCGTCGCGGCGGTCTACTGGCGCTACAGCATCGTCAAGGTGAGCCGGCGCAGGCAGGTGCTCGAGCCGGACGCGACGTGGGCGGGGCACGCCGTGGGTAACGGCGCCAACGCCATCGCGTTCGGTTCGTTCGTGGTGCTCTTCTGGGCCTCCGGGTACTTCTTCACGCTGTACAAGGCGCAGACCGAGGTGTACTTGATGGTCCCGCTGGACGGCACGAGCGTGGTGAAGGAGTTCGAGGTGTTCCTGGACGTCGCCGTGGCGTTCGCCGCCATCGGCGTGGCGCACACGCTCTACTGGCAGTGCAACACCGACATCTTCTTCCTGGACTGGGAACGGCCGTGGACGTCGGCGAGTTCGGCGGGGAAGCACGACGCCGCGCCGGTGAGCGCCTGGCGCAAGATGTTCATCGCCAACGAGTGGAACGAGCTTCAGGCGTTGCGGATGACGAGCCGGGACCTGACGCTCCTTCTGCTCGTGCTCCTGCTCGAGGGGCTGAACTACCGCAACCTGGGCGTCGTGGAGCCGACGATGACGCTGAACGACCCGAAGGATTACCAGGTGGAGTCGCGCCTTTTGCGGTTCTTCGTGGCGTCGGGGTTCATGGGGTTCATCGTGCTGTGCCAGGTGGCGTACAAGACGGTGTTCCACCACAACTACGTCGAGCACCCGATCCAGCAGTTCGTGGATCTGCTGGCGATGTCCAACCTCTCCATCGTCATCCTGGACGACGAGTGCGCGGGGTACTACCTGCACGGGCGCTCGCTCATGACGTTTGCGGACACGTCCATGTCCGAACTCATGGCGCAGATGCGCAAGGAGCAGGAGATGCAGGTGGCGGCCCGGGGGCTCGTGCCCTCGTCGCAGCGCGAGGACCTCGCGGAGAACCAGTGCTTCGAGCTGTTCATCACCAAGGAGCTTCGGCTGGCGTACGAGAGCAAGCTCTTGAGGTCCATCGAGGAGACGGCGGCGATGCGCGGCGGGGACGGGTTCGGGGGGGCGCTGGGAGTGCTTTTCGGCGGGGGCCGAAGGGCGCAGAGGAACCCCGGCGGCGGCGGTTTCGTGAACGGTAACGGATGGAACGGTAACGGCGGCGGTTTGCCCATGAACGACCCCACCGGCGGTCTCGTGGACGCGTCGCTCGCCGCCGCCGAGGAGATTGGCGACATCTTCAAGCAGCTCATCTCGTTCGTGGAGACAAACGCGGCGTCGTTCGTGCTGGAGAGGCCGTTCACGAACCGGCTCATCAACATGCCCCCGGAGAGCGTGTCGAGCATGCAGGGCGCCTCGCCCATCTTCTACCACGACCTGCAGATGTCCTTCGTGCGCACGCTGTGGTACGGCGCGGAGACGCAGCTGTTCATATTCGACGTCCTAGTGTTTTGCGCGGTGGATAAAGCGCTGGATTCTTTCGCGCTCGCCGCGTTCATCACGTGGATCGTCGGCGCGTGCGTGGACCGCGCGCGCGCCGCGTTTGGCTCGGCGAACATCTCGCGCAAGTCGCTCATCGACGAGCGGTTCTTGATCTGAGACGGGGGTTCGAGACGAACGGCATGAACGGTCGTGGAAGGAAAACAAAGAGCGTGTACATACTATGTAATACGAACGGTCGCGCGTCGGTCGCGTACTGATCGCGTCGCGGAGCCAGAGGCGTCCCTTTTTTCTTTCTTTCGCGAAAAACGCTGAAAGAGAATTCACGCGCGACTGGGAAGAAACTTGGCGTGCGACAAAAAGTGTCGTCAGATCTGTCGGCGCGGCGGTGGGCGCGCCTCCCGGAGGGCGCGGGGGGAAGACATGGCGCGCGCCTCGTTTTTCCTGACGCGGACGGATGCGGACAGCATCCGCCAGCGTCAGCTCAAGAGCGGGCTGACGCTGGTGTTCCTGGTGCTCGTGGACGCGGCTGCCACGATGTGGCTCTTCTTCGCGCGGGAGGGGAAACTCGGCGCGCTTCTGCCCGAGCTGCGCCAGCTCACCTCCGCGCGCGCGTTCAAGGGGGGCACCGGCGACCTCGTCGCGCTGCTCGTGCTCCGCGTCGCGCTGTTCGCGCTCGCCGGCGGCCTCGCTGTGGTGCTCGGCAAGCAGAGGAACAAGGCTCCCCCGCCGCCGCGCGCGCGGTCGGCGGCGAATCTGGCCCACCGGGACGGCTCATCACTCCGCGAGCCTCTGCTCCCGCGGAGCGTCGGGCCGGCGGGGGATGACGCCCACGCCTCGGATATCTCTCCGGACGTCTCAAACGGAGACGACGGAGACGACGGCGAAGGCACGACCCTGCGCGGCGTGCGCGTCGGGTCCGACGCGGCGCCGGCCCCCGGCCACGACGCGGCGGGCTCGTTCGACCCGGATCTGTTTGCGCCCAGCGAGGAGGACCAGAGGTTCAACGCGCGCGCGTCGTTTCGGCGGGATTGCATCGTCGAAGTCACGTTCCTGTGCTGCATCGCGTTCCAGGCGTTCGTGGCGGTGAAATCCGTGGCGTTCTACTACGACCCTAAACCGAACGAACTTCTTAGAACGGTGCTTCTGTTCGGCGTCTCCATCCTCGCCGTGAACGCGCAGTCGGCGTACTTTCGGAAATGGGTCAAGGCGTGCACGGTGCGCACGGGCGTGTTGCGCCCGGACTTCCACGCGCACGAGCTGCAGTTCCACGACCGCGTCGTGGGGCACGTCTGCGACATGTGCGGCCTGCGTCTGAACGCGGGGAGCAAGGGTCTGCGGTTCGGGGGGTTCAGGTGCAAGACGTGCGACTTTGACTGTTGCATGCGGTGCTTCTGCCGGAAAAACCGCGACACCGCCGAGGGCGGCGTGCGCGGAGACAAGGGCACGAAGGCCAACCTGGAGGGCACGCCCGCGCAGTACCTGTGGCGGGTGTTGGGTTTGGCGAAGCTGGAGTGGGCGCTGTTAACGCTGGCGATTTTAACGACGGTGGTCACGAGCGCGGCGTCGCTGTTCGTGCCGCACTTCCAGGGCGCCGCGTTCGACGCCGCCATCGCGCGCGACGCGGCGGCGTTCGACGCGCACGTCTCCGCGTTGCTCTTCGCGTCGGCGGCGGTGGCGGTGTTCTCGGCGTTCAAGCGCGCGTGCTTCTCGCTGACGGGGCAGCGGCTCAACTACAAAGTGCGCATCTCGCTGTTCCGCACGATCTTAAGGCAGGACATCGCGTACTTCGACGGCGTGAACACCGGCGACCTGCTCAGCCGCCTGAGCTACGACGTCAACAACCTCACGTCGCCGTGCAACACCGTGTTGAGCCTGGCGTCGCAGAACGTCGTCGTCATCGCGGGCGCGCTGGTGATGTGCTTCTACACGTGCTGGCGCCTGGCGATGGTGAGCTTCGCGGTGGTCATGCCCATCACGTACCTCATCAAGCGGTACGCGAGATGGAGCCAGACGCTGAACCGCGAGATCTCGGCGATGCTCGGGCTCGCCGCGACGGCGGCGAACGAGGCGCTCGGTAATATTCGCACCGTGCGCGCGACGAGCAGCGAGGCGATTGAGCTGGCGCGGTACGAAGAGCACGCCGGCGCGGCGTTGCGCGCGGGCGTGAAGGACGCCTTCGGAGGCGCACTCACGGTGATGCTCACGAATTTGCTGGAGCTGGGCACGTCCGTGCTCATCCTGTGGCTCGGCGGGGGTATGGCCATGGAACGCCCCGAGCCGCGTTTGACCATCGGCGCGCTCATCACGTTCCAGCTCTACTTCAACGCCGTGACGAGCGCGTACACGGCGTTGACGAATTGCCTCACCTCGCTGGTGCGCGCCGCCGGGTCGGCGTCTCGCGTGTTTTCGCTCAAGGATAACTTGCCGGACATAGACCCCGACGTCGGCGGGCGATACGACCCGAACCGCGGTTCGTTCGACGGCCGTGACGTCGACGGTAGAGGTCCCTCGATCGAGTTCGAGAACGTTTCGTTCTGGTACCAGATGCGTCCGAACCACGTCGTGATCGACGGGCTCTCCATGCGAATTAACTCGGGGTCCACCGCCGCGCTGGTCGGTAAGAGCGGCGGAGGAAAAACGACTCTGGTGTCTTTACTTCTGCGGTACTACGACGTGAAGGGCGGTTCGGTTAAAATCGACGGCGTCGATCTGCGGGACCTGAACTTAGAATCCGTGCACAAACACGTCGGTTTAGTCGCGCAGGACACGCAGATCTTCAACCACACCATCGCCGGGAACATCGAGTACGGGTGCGGCGAGGCCCGCCCAAGCCGTTCCGCCGTCGAGGCGGCGGCGCGAAGAGCGCACGCGCACGATTTCATTCAAACCTTCCCGGACGGGTACGACACACGTCTGGGCGAAAGAGGCGTGCGGCTCAGCGGGGGGCAGAGGCAACGCCTCGCGATCGCACGCGTGTTCCTCCGGAACCCGCGGCTTTTACTCCTGGACGAAGCCACGAGCGCGCTGGACGTCGAGAGCGAAGCCGCCGTGCAGAAGGCGATCGACGCGCTTCTGGCGATGGGACGCCGCACGGCGGTGGTCGTCGCGCACAGGCTGAGCACGGTGCGCGACGCGGATTTGATCCACGTCGTGGTCGGCGGGAAAGTGGCCGAGAGCGGGACGCACGACGCGCTTCTGGCGAAAAACGGAACCTACGCCGGGCTCGTGTCGCTGCAGGCCAAGCGCAAGGCGGAGACGGTGTCCGAGGCGAGGGAGGAGATCGCGTAGAGACGACTCGAAACGCGGGCGTCTCGCGCGACGAAAAAAGAAAAAGAATGATTTTTTACGTAAAAGCGTTTGTGTAGAGCTCGCTACGTATCAGTACTCGTCGTACGCGTTCTTACGATCGTATCGAGTGCGATCTTTATCACGTACTTCATCTTCACACACCGTTCCTCACCCACTGATGGCGTCGAGCTTCGCGAGCGTCCCGGCGATGGCGTCGACGAGCCGCACGACGTGCGCGCACTCGTCGATTCTTCGCCCGTCGTCGGCCACTTTTTTCGACGCGAGCACCGTTCTCGCCTCCTCCATCTTCTCCGCCAGCGTCATCGCGGTGGCTCTGGCGGTCGCGGCGATTTTCGGATCCAACGCGGAACGCGCCCCCTCTTTTCGCTCCTCGGTCGTCCGCGCGCCAAGACTTGGTTCGGGCGGCGCCGCGAAGGCGGCGCGCGTCCCGGACGCCGCCGCCGTCGCCGAGGCGATCTTTCGGGAAAGGGAAACGTTTTGTTCACCGCCGCCCGCGTTCGATCCCGCACGCAGCTTGTTGTAGAAGTCGTCGTCCAGGGACTCCACGCCGGGGGGCTCGGGCTCCTCGAACGCCTCCTGTTCGCGCGAAGACGTCGCGGCGGCGGCGGGCGTGCCGTCCACGCCTTTGCCCTCCCGCTTCATCGCCTCCGCCTCCTCCGCGGACATCACGAACATCTTATGCGCCACGCAGAAGACTTTGTTTTCGCGCGATCGCATGAGGGGGGTGGTGCACCCCTCCACCGGACAGTACTCCGCGAGCATGGTCCACCCCTGCAGGAGCTTCTCCGCGATCGCGGACGCGTTGTCGTCATCGCGGCGCATCTTCTCCTCGGCGGCCATCTCGGATCGGGCACGGACGCGCGATCGGGAAACTGACGAAGCGTCGCGCGGAAGAGCTTCGGGAGGCGTCGAAACACTACTCTGGACTGCCGAAACAACGAACAGACGCGAACACCGACGCACATCTTTTGATTTCAACTTTCGGGACGTTTTCGCCGCCGCTTCCGTACTCCGCTCTGCGACTTCCGGCGCGCGCTACATATCTCCTCTATGCCCCACACGTGAAGAGGAAAGAGAGGCACGAACCTTTAAGACTACACGAGCGTGCCATCGATCCATCGCGTGGTACCGCGTTATGTACGCTTCCGCACACCGATTCGATCCATATATCACATCGCGATCTTGGTGCTCGTGGAGGTGCGGCGCACGACGGAGCCCGAGCCGGAGGCCACCGCCGTGGAGACTCCGGCGGCGTGGTCGGGGACGGCGCGTCGCGTCGCCGCCGCCGCGAACGCGCGGTCGCCGTAACCGGACGCGCGGACCGCCACGGCGATCGCCGCGACAGCCACGACGGCGACCGGGAGTCCGACCTGGAACCCGACGCGCTCGTGCACGGGGGTCGCCTTGGCCTTTTTCGGACCGGCGGCCGAAATAGAAGCGCCGACGACGTCGGCGTCCGACGCGGAAGGGCCGGACATGGCGTCGACGAAGGCGTCGTCCAGCGTCTCGAGGTCGCCGAGGCGCGCGGTGTCGTCGTAGGCGCGGAACGCGACGCCGACGTCGCGCAGGGACGCGTCCTGCGCGAAGCGCGTGCCTCCCACCAGCGCGACGATCTCCGCGGCGGACAGGAACCCGGGGAACGACTCGGCGGAGGAATCGGCGGCGGAGGCGTCGACGCCGGGCCAGGCGAGCGGCGCGCCGTCGGCGTCGCGCGCCTCGGCGAGCGCGGCGGTAAAATCGCCGCGCGCCGCCGCCAACACGCCGTGCACGCGGTCGAGCAGCGCGACGGCAGCCTCGGGGGAGAGCTCAGAGGTGTCAGAGAAGGTGGCGTTGTCGCTTCCTCCGAACCCGAGGTCCACGAAACTCGCCGCGTTCGCCTCCGCCGCCTCCACCGTCGCCGAGAGCAACGCGTTCAAATCGGCGCCCGTCAAGTTTGACGCCGACCCGCCAAATTGCGCGGGGTCCTCGCCGTTCGCCGTCTCGCCGTCGGCGTCGAAGCGCTCCTTGACGAACTCGCCCGCCGCGTCCAGGGACGCGGCGAACAAAGCGCGGTACGCCTCAGCGGCGAGCCGCTGTTGCGCGGTTTCGCCGCTCGAATCGCTCGTCGTCGCTCCGGCGAGGACGTCGGCGAGTCTCAGTCCCTCGAACCCGGCGTCGAGCGCGGCGCCGAATTGCGCCTCGAGCTCGGCGGCGGAGAGGCCGTCCAGCGTGGCGAGGTCGAGTCGCTCCAAAAGCGTGCCCTCCGTGCCGTCGTCGTCGGCGTCGGCGTCCACCTGCACGTTCGTCGCGCCGAGACGCGCGAGAAACGCCTCCGCCAAAACCTCGCGCGTGCGATCGTCGGCGGCGTTTTTGAACGCGGCTAAAATCGCGTCGGCGGCGGAGTCGCCGAGCGCGGCGAAGGTTGTTTCGTTTACGGCGGAACTCGCGGCGGAACTCGCGTCGGAAGTCGAGCCGGTCGAATTCAGCGAATTGTTATCCCCCAAATCATCCACCGCGTTCTGCGCCGCCTCTCTCCTCAAACGGACGTCCTCGATGATCTGGCCGAACAAAGACGTCGCGGGGTCCAGGTTGCGCAGCGCGGAAGTCAGCGCCGCGCTCGCCACGAGGCTCTGCGCGGCGCCCTCTTCGCCGGAAATCACCGCGCGCAGACGGTTCAACAGCAACGCGTTCGCCAGGAACCCGCGCGGAGTAGCCGTCGTGTCGGAGGAGGCTTCCGGAGCGGGTGCGGGAGCGGTTTGTGCGGAGGTGTCGCTTTGTGCGGAGGTGTCGCTTTGTTGCGTGGTGGTGCCGCCCATGGCCGAGACCGAGGCGTCCGCCGGCGCCGGCGCCGGCGCGGCGGCGGCGGCGTCGGCGCGCCAACCGCCCCACAGGAGTTTGCGCTGCGCCGCGCTGAGGCGCAGGCGGGCCGCGTCCGCGGCGTCCGCGGCGTCCGCGGCATCCGCGGACGGCTCCCTCGGGGGCAGGTGCTTACGCGCGTCCGCGAAGATGCCGTCGAACAAGCCGTCGGCGCCGTTCGCGCGGACCGCGCGCGCGGCGTCCTTGACGCTCTTCGTCGCCTTCGAGGCGAGGAGCGCCTCGCGAAGCAGCGAGGCGTCCGTGGAGGGGGACTTCTTCAGCGCGGCGCCGGCTTCGGCACCGGCGGCGAGCAGGACGACGCAGAGCGCCGCGGCGACGCGGATCGCGCGCATGGGGAGCGGGGTCGGTGAGCGAGGGAGGGGAGTGCGGAACGCTGTGCGCGCGTCCCGAGGAGTGACACCCCGTGCCTCGAACGCAACCGAGCGTTTTTCGCGAGTTCCCAGTCCGCCTCGGGAAGCACGACGAAAAACTACCGGGTTCGTCGTTGTTATTTTCCCGCGCGCGGCGATGGCGTCGCGCGCGCACCCGCGGGCATCGTTCGCCGTCGGGTCGCATCACCGGCGACGGTGCGCCCCGAGCCGCCATCGCGTCTCCGCGACTCGCGTTCGGTGTGCCTCGCGCGCGTCCGGCGATGACGTCCCGGGCGTGACGTTAAGACGCGGCGTCCCATCCGACGCGGACGCCATTCGCGCGGGCGTGCTTCGCGAGTCCATGAACCCGCTGGGACTGGACCCCACGCGGTTCGTCGTCGCCGTGGACGAAGCGCGCGGCGGCGAGATCGTCGGGTTCGGCCAGCTCAAGCCCTGGGAGACGCTGAGCGACCGGCCGAAGGACGACGTGGTGGGCCAGGTTGTGCGTCTGTTGAACTTGACGCCCAACTGGAGCGGCGAGTTGCTGGAACTCGCGAGCCTGGTGGTGACGAAAGAGTGGCGCGGCGTAGGGGTCGGCACCGCGGTGGCGCGAAGGCTGGTGACGGACGCGAAGACCGCGAAAGCGAAACCTCCGACCCTGTGTCTATTGACGCTTCGCACAACGATCCCCTTCTACGAGCGATTAGGGTTTGAAGAGATTGTCTCGCCGGAGTACGTCCCGCGACCGCTGCAGGCGGAGCTCGCGCTCGGGCGAGTGGTGGCCAGGATTGCGCGAAACGACGAGTGCGTCGCCATGAAGATGGACTGGGAAAAGAGTCTTTAGCGAAAAAGCGCTGTTTGTGCGATGCGTAGTCTACGACGATAGACGTCTAACGCATCTTGCATGGTAATACGAGTCCATAGTGCGTCCATATCTTCGACAGTAAACTACGTAATGCGACGCGTCCGCCGCGCGAGAAGTCGCCGACGCGCGCGCGTCGTCTCGTTTCGTCTTCGGCCCGGCGACGGGAAAACCGAGGAATTTCGGGCAAAAAATTGAAAAAAGCATGTCAACACGCCGTCGTCACTCCGTCGGTCACGCCTGGGACGATGCGTGCGCGGGGGCGGGCGCGTCGAGCGTCGGCCTTGCTGAGCGCGGCGTGCGTGTTGTCGCTTCTCGCGCGCGCGACCGGCCAGGACCCCCCCCTCGGCTCGGTGTGCTCCGAGGAGTACCCCGCGTCGTGCGCCAACAAGTGCACCTTGGATGGGCAGAGGGCGTCGCCGTGTCCGTACGAGTGCTTCGTGGACACCGGCGTGTGCTACAACTACTGCGACGGGTACTTCAGCGATGGCACCGTGGCGTACAGCAACGAGAACTCCCCCGGGTACGACGTGTACGTTCCCGAGTGCGCGGCGCGCATCGCAACGCAGGCTGCTGCCGCGTACGTCGCGGATGCGTTTACGTCAAATCTGCGGGACCCGCCGATCGTGCGGCGCGGCTTGTCGAGCACGCCGTTCTCGATGTTCCGGAACGGCCCGACGCACTCCGGACGAAGCGCGTTTGCCGGCCCGGTACAAAACGTCACAGTGAACTGGAAATTCCAAACCGGGGGACGAGTCTTCTCCTCGCCCACGCTCGCGGAGGACGGCACCGTGTACGTCGGGTGCGCGGACGGGTTCGTGTACGGCGTTTTTAGCGACGGCTCCGTTAAATGGAAGTACCCCGCCGGAGGCGCGGTGGTTTCCACCGCGGCGATCGGCAACCCGATCGGCAGTGACCCCACTTTGTTCATCGGCGGCGCGGACGGCACGTTACACGCCGTCTCCGCCAACTACGGAACGAGCAAGTGGAACTACGTCAAGCGGCGGTTACACCTCGACGGCGCGTGGCAGCTCAAGGCGAAAAAGCCAATCGTCTCCTCGGCGGCGCTCGGCGACGACGGCGTCGTGTACGTCGGCGCCGATAATTCGCTCTTCGCGATCCACGCCGCGACCGGGGGGGGGGGTTTCGCCGGGACCGTGAAGTGGTCGTACGAAACGCGCGGTTTAGTCATGGGCTCGCCCGCGCTTGATTTTGGAAACGAACGCGTTTTCGTGGGGTCTATGGCGGGAACGGTTCACGCCGTGCGCGCGGCGGACGGCGCGTCGCTCTGGTCGTTTGACGCCGAAGGCGGGTTGTACAGCTCGCCCGCGCTGGACGACCTCGGCAACGTATACGTGGGCGGCGTGGATTCGTACCTGTACGCGCTGCGCGCGGACACGGGTTTGCTCAAGTGGAAGTTCCGAGCCTCCGCCGCCATCTACTCCTCACCGGCGACGGCGCCCTCCAAGAGGTTTCCCGGCGGCCTCGTGTTTGTCGGCGCCACGGACTGGAAGCTCTACGCCGTGCGCGCCGACGACGGGCTGCTGGCGTGGAACCAGACGCTGCGCAGGAGCTCCTCAGGACAGACGGCGCAGGAGGAGTCTTTGGAGGAGTCGTCTGACGTCACGACGAATGTCACGACTAACACTTCAAACGTCACTTCGAACGTCACGAACGTCACGAACGCGTCTACTCCGGAGGTTTCGTACTACGCTACCGCCGCGAAGACTCCGTACGTCTCGTCGAGCGTTCGCGAGCGCGCGGACGCGGCGCGCGTTCTCGAAGCCGAGGGCGTGTGCCCTCCGAACCTGGCGCAGGGCGTCGGCGAGGAGACGAGTCTTCGTTTCGGCGCGAACGTGGTGTTGACGTGCGGGCGGGACTCGAGAAGTGTGGGCGTGGTGGCGAGCCCGGTGTACGCCGTCGGAAGTAACTCTCTCGGCGATGATCTCGGCGTCGTGTACGTCGGGTCGAGTGATAAATCGTTTTACGCGGTCACCGCGGAAACCGGAAAAGTGAAGTGGAGGCTGGACGTGGACGGCGCGGTGGCCACCTCCGCGGCGATCGACGCCGACGGGAGGCTGTACTTCGCCACGGACACGGGCGTGGTGTACCAGGTGGCGGAGAACGCCACCGCGGAAAGCGGGACGGAAAGCGAGCTCGTCTAGAGAGACGTCGAGAGGTATAGCCTATCGCGGGAGTCTGCGCGCGCGGGTTTCCTTTTCGCGGCAAAAGTGCGTTTGTAAAAATACATCGACGCGCTCTCTACACGAAGATGCCGCCTTTGGCCGCCGCCTTCTTGTCCGCCGCGGACACGGGCGGCGGCGCGGCGGCGTCCCCCTCGCCCCCCGCGCGCGTTCCCCGCCTCGCAGGCTTGGGTTTCTCCGCGGCGCGCGAGCCGAACCACCCCCGGCCCTTCAGCGCGTCGATCTCCGCCCGGAGCGATTCGCGCTCCGCCGCGAACGCGCCCTCCATCGCCTCCACCCGATCCTCGTTTTCCTTCCGCTGCTGCAGCAGACGCACGGACAGCGCGCAGCAGAAGGTGGCCATGAAGATGTTGGCGATGCCTCCCTTCTGCTTCAGGAAACGCCGGAACACGCCATCCTGCGCGAACTTCTCCCCGGAACTCGCCATCGCTCGCGCCACGCGCGGCCGCGAATGGAGAAGAAAAGCCGCTGCCAGTTGGCAAACGCGTCTGCGTTTTCGTTTTCCAGCCCGGGGAAAGGAGCTCGATCGTTCCGACGAAACGTCACGTCGTTTCCCAAAAGCAACGACGGAACGCGAAACGTCTTCTCCGCGCTCCGCGTGGGAGCGCACATCGCGACGCGCGGAGGAGGC
>ENA-OUOG01000055-OUOG01000055.1-marine-metagenome-genome-assembly--contig:-NODE-55-length-120409-cov-5.090782_pt1 | contig 120409 bp, 107 predicted proteins | sample MGYA00248635_ERZ508505 | MGnify/ENA primary metagenome ERZ508505 (study PRJEB26176, sample SAMN06267871) | marine metagenome | isolation source: Saanich Inlet, British Columbia, Canada | place: Pacific... | reverse complement strand
TGCTTCGATCAGGTCGATCTTAAGTTGGGCACATTTCAGGTAGAGGTCATGGTAATACCCATCCATCTGTTTTTTAAACTCCTTCTTGATAGTGGCTGGGTTGAGTTTGACTCGCTCATTAGTTTCTGAATCAATGAACTCATAAGGTCGATCTTCAAAATTGAAATCTAATTCTGTTTCTCGGTCGGTCACATGAAAGAGTAGTACTTCGTGCTTATTGTGCTTTAAATGTTGTAATGCCTCCATGATTTCTGCATCATTCGAGTCGTTATCGAACATGTCCGAAAAAAGCACCACAAGTGATCTTCTATGCACTTTTTTGGCCAATTGATGCAGGATGTTGGCTACATTGGTGCGTTGTGCTTTTTTGGGTGAATTCAGCAGCTCATTGTAATGAAGAAAGAGTTTATGAATGTGCGTTGCAGATGATTTTACAGCTGTTTCGATTTCTAATTGATCGGAAAAGGTATGCAAACCCACGGCGTCTCGCTGCTTATGCAGCAGGTAGGTAACGGCAGCGGCGGCCATTACACTGAATTTCATTTTGCCGAATGTTTTTTCCGGATAATACATGGAAGAGGATTGATCGATCACGATCTGACAACGCAGATTGGTTTCTTCTTCGTAGCGCTTTGTATATAGTCGATCTGTTTTGGCATATAATTTCCAATCGATATGTCGTGTGCTTTCGCCATTGTTATATAGCCGATGCTCTGCGAATTCAACCGAGAAGCCATGGTAGGGCGATTTGTGGAGCCCGGTAATAAATCCTTCAACCATCTGTCGGGCTAGCACCTCTACATTACCAAACTTATTGATGTCGTCTAAAGTGAATCGCATAAGACTTTTTCCAATTATAGGCTTTTCTACGCTATAAAGCGTATGAAAAGGGCTACTGTTTCTTGAATGGTGTGTTTCATCTATTATTTTTTTGCTTTTTGCTTTACTTCTGAATATTCATTTATATTAGGGCTTACATACATTAAAAACCTTCGAAATTATTGGATAGTGGAAGATAAGGATAGGAATGAAATTTTTTCTAAGAGGGTAAGAGCTGGAAAGAGGACGTACTTTTTTGACATCAAAGCAACCCGTTCTAACGATTACTACTTAACGATTACAGAGAGTAAAAGAAAATACAAAGAAGACGGCTTCACCTACGAGAAGCATAAAATATTCTTGTATAAAGAAGATTTTGGCAAATTCATGGATGCGCTGAACGAGACAGTTGGTCACGTGAAAGAGGAGTTAATGCCCGAAGTTGACTTCGACCAATTCGATTCAAAAGAAGAGGAGGTGGTTTCTGAAGAAGGAGCCGACTTAGATACAGACCTCAGCTGGGATTGATCTCTATTATTTCTTAACATTTGACCACCTGTTAGACATAGGTTGGCTTGCAATTATTCTTATCTTTGCGGCCGTTTAATGCTATCTGTTTAATTCTATGGGACTTCAATGTGGTATTGTAGGATTGCCGAATGTCGGTAAATCAACACTTTTCAACGCGCTATCTAGTGCGAAGGCTGAAGCAGCAAATTTTCCATTTTGTACAATTGAGCCAAATGTTGGTGTGGTAACTGTGCCCGACGAACGACTTGATGTCCTCTCAGCACTCGTGAACCCGCAAAAGGTATTACCAACGGTGATTGAATTTGTCGACATCGCAGGCTTGGTCAAAGGAGCAAGTAAAGGAGAAGGTCTTGGCAATAAGTTCCTCGCCAATATTCGCGAGGTAGATGCCATTATTCATGTGATCCGATGCTTCAAAGACGATAATGTGGTTCATGTGGCGGGTAGTGTAGATCCGGCTTTTGACAAAGATGTGATCGACAATGAGTTGCAGCTCAAAGACTTGGAATCTATCCAAAAGAAAATTGATCGTAATGTCAAGATTGCGAAATCGGGTGATGCCAAGGCGAAAAAGGCCATTGAAGTGCTTGAAAAGTTTAAGGTGGCGTTAGAATCTGGCCAAAATGCACGTGCAGTAGAAGCAGATGCCGATGACCTTGAGCATGTAAGAGACCTATCACTCCTAACCATAAAGCCGGTGATCTATGTGGCAAACGTTGAAGAGGATGCGATACATACCGGCAATGAACACGTAGACGCCTTGAAAGAAGCGATTAAAGCGGAAGAGGCAGAGGTCATCATGATTTCAGCCTCTATTGAATCTCAAATAGCGGAGCTAGAAGAGCAAGACGAAAAGGAAATGTTCTTGGAGGAATATGGATTGAAAGAATCCGGATTAAGCAAGCTGATCAGGGCATCCTACGCTTTGCTCGAGTTGATCACTTACTTTACAGCAGGTCCTCAAGAGGTACGCGCCTGGACGGTCAAGAGAGGCTGGAAGGCACCGAAAGCAGCAGGTGTTATCCATACCGACTTTGAAAAGGGTTTCATCAAAGCAGAAGTGATCAAAATTTCTGATTACCAAGCCTACAAGACAGAGGTAGCGATCAAAGAGGCTGGAAAGCTAATGATACAAGGAAAAGACTATGTGGTTGAAGATGGCGATGTTATGCATTTCCGTTTTAATGTGTAAGATCATTTGATCATTCGACTATTTTTTCTAATCGGCTGAACAATTGTTAAAGACGTAAGGTTTAGGCTTCATCTTCGAGTAAATCTGTTCAACTCGTTGACTGATAAGCCATTTAAACCATTTTTGTCTTGAGAGTAAGAGTTATTTTTAAGCTAAAGAATAAGGGTACATACCTCCCTTTTCATCATCAGTATATTTTAGCACAGTTCCTAAAAGGGGTATTGATCGAAGGCGGTAATGCCGACTTTGTTCATTACGATAGGTTAAATTTCTCAGGCTTGAAAGGCCAAACAAAGGTGTCACGAAATGGATTGCACTTTTTCTCTAATTTGGTCACTTTGGTGCTGTCTTCTGACAACAAAGACTTCTTAGATCATCTACTTGAGCGAATATTTACTTATGAGGAAGTACAATTGGGTAACCTAATTGTCGCGCCGCTTTACACGGAGATCGAACAGCAGCCCGATTTTGAGCATGAGATGAAATACATCTGTATTTCTCCAATCGTTCCCATGAAGGCTAGCTTCAATGATCCAACAAGTAAGCAATTCATTATGCCAGAAGCAGATGAGTTCTCGGATTATTTGTATGAATCTACGATGCAGCGATTAGAAGCTTCGGGTCAATTTAGTAATGAGCAGTTGGCGTCTTTCAATAAGTTTCAATTTGTACCTGACATTGAATACCTCAATAAACTAAGAGCTAGAGAAAAGAAATTTGCACGTATATACTCACTTTTTGATCAAGATGTCAAGTACGAGGTGAGAGGCTATACGCTGCCATTTACCCTTTATGCTGCCAAAGAAGTTCAGGCTTTTTTATTCAATTGTGGATTAGGAGCGTATGCACACAAGGGCTTCGGTATGATGGATATTGCCCATGCTAATCCGATCGAGCGCACGGAAAAATATGTCTTTGCCAAAGACCTAGAAACTGCTTAGCGTCGCCTGTTAAAGTTTAATCGGTAATATCCCACGAGTTTGTCTCCTCTTGCTCCCATGGCTTGGAAATAGACGAATACCTCGTACAGGTTTTCTGTTTCGTAAAACGAGCGCTCGAAGAGCGTTGGGTTGCTCTCGGCTTCATAAGCATAATCGTACCAGCCCTGTTTAAGTAGTAGGTGTTTCTCAAAACGATCGGTGATCGGATTGTAAATCATTTTAGCATCGGCGTTTTTTTGCCATTGATTGAAACTTCCAATCAGGTAGATCTCTTCGCTGTCTTCTTGTGTGTCTAGCGAGAATTGAATGTCCACATATTCTGCAGTCAAGCGATTATCGCGTCCTTCTAAATCGCGAATGTAGTACTTTCCATTGAGGTCGAGATTGATCAAATAGGCGACATCTCGTGGTTGATCTAAGGTGAGCTTCGTATAAGGTTTATTATCAACGAAGGTCGTATTGGCGACATTTCTCCCGCCAAAATTCACCGTATTTAAGTCGAAAAAACGAAATTCATTCCCTCCATAAAATTCATTGTCATCGCCAAGGTTCTGATAGCGCAACGATTTTGCATTATCATCTATATAAGTAGGGGATAATAGTTTTAAACGGTCGGGTCGCTCGTTCTGTCTTACCACTAATTTGAACTGTCTTTTGGGGTCTATGACATCAAGTTCTGAAAAGTTGACCGTTGCTTCGATGCGTTGATGCGTCCTGCGGTTCTTTACAGTGGCAGACCGATCGACTCTTGCTCCCAGTCCTACTTTGTTGTCGTAAACATGAAACCGTTGCGATATGATGATATCAGATTTGTCTTGATTTCGATAAACTACTGCGAGGTAATTGCCGGAGGTTTTGAAACGAGGAAAAAGATAGGTGTAGTGAACATAGTTGATTCTTGACTCAGAACTGAATTCAAAATCGGTGATCTCGAATTCGTTATAGCCGTTAAGGTACATGTTGGGCCTCAGATCGGAAGGTGTCCAATCATAGTTGCAATGCACGAAATACACATAATAATAATCGGCATCGTCTCTAAGGTCATCAAATTCGAGTTTGAGTGTTTTCCTGTCGTCCAATTTGACTACGGCAGGCTCAAGGACAGCTTGCACACTAGGGTCATTAGGGTATAGCTGAACCGTTTTGATCTGGTCGTCATAGATACGATTGGAAAAGATCAGGGACTTCTGCTGTCCGTAAGCACAGAAGCTCAGCCAAAGAAGTAATATCAGAAGACTACTTTTCATTCTGTTCAAGTTGCAAAAAGTTAGCCAATTTATAGTTCAATGGTTTCAGCGAGTGCCGCCCATTGATCGTTGAGTTCATCAAGCACTAGTTTTGCCCCGTCATGTGCCTCAGTCTTTTCTAAGAGTAATTCATGGTTTTGATAAACTGAAGGCTTGGCCATTTCATTTTCTAAGTCTTTGATCAGCGCTTCTTGTTTGGCGATGCTATTTTCGATCTGAGCGAGCTCTTTTTTTAACTTCTTTAGCTCCGCATCATCAGTTTTAGGCTTTGCATTGGCCTTTTTCTCCGGTTTCGGCTTCTCTTCTAATTTGGGTTTTTCTTCGGCTTCACGCTGTTCTTGCCAATATACGTATTCTTGGTAACTGCCTGGGTATTCCTTGATCTGATGGTCTTCGATATACCAAATTTTATTGGCAATCTGACTGATAAAATGTCTGTCGTGTGAAACGATCAAAAAGCTACCTTCATATTGCTGCAAGGCTTGTACAAGAATGTTGACAGAGAGAAAGTCAAGGTGGTTGGTAGGCTCATCCATCATCAAGAAGTTGGCCTCTGACAGTAGCGTTTTGGCTAAAGCGACCCTTGATTTCTCACCACCTGAGAGTACCTTGATCTTTTTGAATACGTCCTCTCCTTGGAAGAGGAAGCAACCTAATATGCTTCTTAATTCTGATTCGGACTTATTACTCCCGGCTTGCTTGAGTTCTTCAAGAATTTCATTTTCTACGGTCAAGGCTTCGAGCTGATGCTGAGCGTAGAACGCCGTGATTACATTAAAACCATCTTTTCGCTCTCCTTCAACAGGCTCATCACCTGCTATGATTCGTAGTAAGGTAGATTTACCTTTTCCGTTAGCGCCGATCAGTGCGATCTTATCGCCACGTTCAATATTGGCGGTGGTGTCTTTTAGTATGTTGAGTTGTCCGTACGACTTGGAGATATCCTTTAATTCGGTAATGAATCTTCCTGATTTTTGCTTAAAGCCAAATTTAAAATTCATGACCATCGCATCATCCACTACATCTTCGATCAGATCCATGCGTTCCAAGGCTTTTACTCTTGATTGCACCTGACGGGCTTTGGTTGATTTGGCTCTGAAGCGTTCGATGAAACGCTCCGTTTGTTTGATCTGCTGTTGTTGGTTCTCGAATGCGTTTTTTTGTATCTCTTCTCGAAGCTCTTTTTCTTCTAAATAAAAGCTGTAGTTACCACTATACTGTGTCAAGGTTAGTCTCGCTACTTCAACCGTTGAGGTGGTCACTGCATCCAAGAATCGTCTATCGTGAGAGACGACAATGATGGCCCCCTCATAGGTGCGTAGGTAGTTTTCTATCCATTGAATCGATGGAAGGTCCAAGTGGTTGGTTGGCTCATCAAGCATTAACAGAGAAGGTTTCTCGAGGAGCAGCTTGGCCAGCATCACACGCATACGCCATCCACCAGAGAATTCTTTTAACGGACGCTGTAGGTCACTTGTTTTAAACCCAATCCCTTCTAAGATCGCCTCTGCTTCAGACTGCATGCTGTAGCCGCCTAGTGCTTCAAATTGCTCTTGCGCCTTGGTGAGTTTCGTTACTAACTCATCTTTATAATCAACTTCCATTTCATGCAGCAGCTTGTCGATTTGCGTCTGCAAGGCATTGGCCTGCTCGAAGGCTTGCATGGCCACCGCTAGAATAGATTCTTCCGTTTGATAGGAGAGCAGGTCTTGATTTAGAAACCCAACACTGCAATCCTTACTTTTGGTGATTTCACCTGAACTTGGGGCGAATTCTTCATTGATCATTCGCAATAGCGTGGATTTCCCCTTTCCGTTCAAACCAATCAGGCCTATTTTGTCTTTAGGCTTGATATGAAGTGATGCATTTTCAAAAAGTACTCTGCCACCGATGAGGTAAGAAAGGTTGTTGATCGCGATCATGTGGCAAAAATAGCTTTCATGCATTCAAAACATAGAACAACCACATATAAAATGGAGATTAAATGCTGTTATTAATTTTAATACATTCGATAAAAAAATAAGATATGAAAAGAACCTTGAGCTTAATCGGACTCCTGGCCATTTTAGCACTTTCAGCCTGTAATGATCAAACGGTTGCCACTAGAGAGCCGTCATCTTATGATTCGCTTTTGGCAAAGATCAATCTACCCGAAGGTTTTGAAATAGACGTGTATGCCGAGAACATCACGGATGCTCGTTCAATGGCGAGAACAGCCGATGGAAAGACCGTTTTTGTAGGGAATCGGAGAAGAAAAAATGTCTATGCCTTGACAGATACCGACGGAGATATGCGGGCAGACCGAGTAGATACAATCGCCACCGGGCTGACCATGCCTAATGGGGTGGCTTATCACGATGGAGATCTATACGTAGCTGAGGTAAACCAAATCCACCGTTTTGAGAACATCATGGATAACCTCTCGGCGCCCAAATCAGAAATCATTTTTAATGACTATCCAACTGATCGACATCATGGCTGGAAGTTCATAGCCTTTGGACCTGATGGTAAGCTGTATGTGCCGGTGGGAGCACCTTGTAATGTCTGTGATAAGGAGGACGAAAATGCAGTTTATGCGACCATCACAAGAATGGATCCGGATGGCAGCAACATGGAGATCTATGCCAGAGGGGTTAGAAATTCAGTGGGCTTTACTTGGCATCCTGAAACAAAAGAGATGTGGTTCACTGACAACGGCAGGGACCTTATGGGCGACGATATCCCAGCCTGTGAACTGAATCATGCACCAGAGGCGGGAATTCATTTTGGGTTTCCTTTTTGGCATCAGGGGGATATTCCTGATCCAGACTTTGGTAATCAACGCGAACGAGACGAGTTCAAAGAACCGATGTACAAATTCGAGCCGCATTCTGCACCTTTAGGCTTGCGATTTTACGAGGGGAATATGTTCCCTAAGAAATACAGAGGGCAGTTATTGGTGGCACAACATGGTAGTTGGAACAGGCGTCCAGAAGTGGGGCATATTGGCTATCAGCTCAGGTTTGTTCAAATAGAAAATGGCGAGGTAGTCAATAGTGAGATCTTTGCAGACGGCTGGCTGAACAAAGAAGAGAATAAGGGCTGGGGAAAACCCGTTGACATTATGGAAATGCCTGATGGATCGATCCTCGTATCTGATGATGTGGCACATTGCATTTACCGCATTACCTATAAAGGCTAAGCGATTTTACATTTGACCAAGCTACCCTTACTTTTGGGTAGCTTTTTTTATGCTTGAAGTAAACAATCTTTCCAAAAAATATCCTGGTGAAACGCTAGGTGCGGTCAACAATATCAGCTTCGACATGAAGCAGGGAGAGGTGCTTTCGTTTGTGGGATATAGTGGTTCTGGAAAGACCACACTGCTCAGAATGTTAGCCGGCTTGATCAAACCAGATTCGGGTGAGATCATTTTCGAAGAGGAGCAACTTCAAAATCCAGAAGAGCAATTGATTGCTGGTCACTCAGCCATCAAACTGGTACATCAAGACTACCGATTAAAACCGAACATGACGGTTTGGGAGAACATCAAATACCAACTGCTTCAGTTTGATCTTGCTTATCAAACGGAACGAATACAATGGCTTATTGAATTATGTAAACTCTCAGAGTTGAAAGAAAAACGGCCTAATCAGCTCTCAGGTGGACAGCAACAACGACTGGCAATTGCTCGTGCCTTGTCTGAGGAGCCAAAGCTGCTGCTATTAGATGAGCCCTTCAGTAGCTTAGATCCTATGACCAAAGAAGACTTACTTTTAGATCTTCTCCATATTGCAGCAGCGGAACACATCGGAATTGTTTTAGTCACTCATGATACCTCTGATGCCTTGAAGGTGGCTCACAGAGTGGGTTACATACAAGGAGGTAGGCTCTTGCAGCTGGCAAGTTCTGAAGAAATTTACCGCCATCCCGCGACATTAGAGATAGGAGCATTTTTTGGTCGTATCAATACCCTATTGCATGAAGGAAATCCTGCTTATCTACGCGCGGAGGATCTGCATCTGAATCAAGAGGCAAATTTCCACATACAAGTTGAATTAGTTGCTTCGGTATTAATGGGTAGAGACTATTTGAATACGGCGTTAGATGAAAAAGGCGAGCATATTTGGTTTTTTTCCTCTCAATCATTGAAAAAAGGTGATTACCTAGCATTAGGTTATGATGAAAGAGATTTCATCATGCGCTAACTACATACATGAAAGTTATTTCATATATTAGCATTAGGTAGACAAGTGTCTACTGTAATCATCAACGTACATATTACGTTAGAATATTTAGGACCATGAGGAAGATCATTCTATTCACCTGTATCTCTTTGTTCCTGAGCACGGCCATACAGGCTCAAAATCTAAACGATGTTTATCAAAGCATGGGGGAAGGAGATTGGGAAGTTGCCTTAGCTCAGTTAGAACCCATCATTGCGAAAAAGAAAAAGAATTATGAGGCCCGTTGGTTGGCTGCCATTTGTCATATGGAGCGCTACCGCTTTGAGCAATCTTTCGAATTATTCAAAGAGGCTGAACCCTATGCTGAAACTGATCCATTCTTTTTTGTGCCTTACGCTCAAGCCTATTTATACAGTGGTAATCCCGAGCAAGCCGAAAGTGTATTGAAAAGAGCTAGCCTTTCAGAAATCGACGATTTTTTTAAAAAGGATTATGTCAAGGTGATGAATCAGATTCGATCGGCTAAGCGATACATGGCTGCTCCTGAAGATGTTGTGGTGTTTAATTTGGGTCCTACTATCAATACAGAAGGAAATGAATACAGCCAGGTAGTCACCACTGACCAAAGGGGGATCTACTTTACTGCGAGAAGAGAAGGTTTAGGCGAAAGAGCCGATGATGGTGAGTACTATGAGCATTTGATGAAATCCAGAATGAATGAACTGGATAAATGGGGTAAAGATGAAGAAATAAAAGGGTACAATACAGGCGAGGATTTTATTGCGCCATTGCAACTTTTAGACAACGATAGTACCATTTTGTACTTCAAGAATGATGATATTTTCATTGGTAGGATGAATGCGGAAGGAAACTACGAGGGAGCAGAGGACCTACACATTAATACTGACGGATGGGAAGCTCATGCTTTCCTGTACAATGATGAGAATTCAATTGTCTTTTCTTCCGACCGAAACAGTGAAGAAGGAAAATCTGATCTTTTCATTTCGCACAAGCAGTCAAATGGCGTCTGGTCGAGACCTGTAGCCCTTGAAGGCTTGAATACGGAGTACAATGAAGATGCACCCTTCGTTGCTGAAGATGGTACCTTATATTTTTCATCACGAGGACATGATGCGATGGGAGGCTATGATATTTTTAAAACTCGTTTAGACAGTTCGACAGGTAAATTTTTGCCGCCACAAAACCTTGGTGTTCCGATCAACTTACCTGGGGATGATACATTTTTCACCTTATACGGTCAATTCGCGTATTTTTCCTCCAACAGAGCTGATGGATATGGAGAGAATGACATTTACAAAGTTTTGATGTTCAATAAAGCGCAGATTCAAGGTAAGTTGATCGATTGTGGAATGACGGCCCTTTCGAATGCTCAAATAAGTGTTAAGAACTTAAAGACTGGTGAACTAGTCGATACGACAGCGACCGAGTATGGTGTGTATTACCTTACTGTTCCTGTCGAGCAAGAAGTTCAGGTAACGATCACTCATAAAGATGAAGTCGTATACGATGAACAACATGATTTTAGGGTCTTGTTTAGAGATGAAACCAATGTAGAACATGACTTTCGAATTGGCGGCTGTGATGTGTCTACAAGCGATATATTTCTTACGATGATCAACTCCTATGATCTTGATCCCTTAAACTTAAACCTGCCGGAACCATCAACAGAAGGTGTGCTCATTGATGTAGTTGAAGAGGCCGTTGCTCAAACCGAGGTACAAGAGGTTGCCACTAAAGAGGAACCAGTTATTGCACCTGCCACTACTCAGAAAGTCGTAGTAGCGGCTTTACCTGATATTCAATTGCCAATCGTTTATTTTGATTTTGATAAAAGTGTGGTAAAGGAGGCTTTCTATAAGAAGCTTGACGATGCGGCGGCTATTCTTAGAGACAACCCTTCATTTAGGATATTGGTCGCAGGACACACAGATTCTTTTGGGGATAATCAATATAATATTGCTCTTGGGCTTCGACGAGCACAAGAGGTGATGGATTATATGGTGAATAAGGGAGCTGATCCAGATCAATTAGAGAAAGGAACCTTTAGCGAAGATATTCCAATCGCTTCCAATAATACACGAAGAGGCCGTGCTTATAATAGGAGGGTAGAGTTAAGTTTTATACAGAATTAATAGCCTAATCCCTTTCCAACGGTAGTGTACTGCATCGCAGAAGACCGCTAAGTTTTGAGGTTTCCGAATATGGTACCGTTAGACAGGTGATTCCTTTTTTTTCAAGCACTTGAATGAGTCGTGTAAAGTTTTCCTCTATAATGACCATCTGTGGAGAGATTGAAAATATGTTCGGAAACATGTTATTCATTTCTTCTTGTGTGATTTTGATCAAGTGGTCATCATCGAAAAGCTCGTAAATGATATGCGGTTTTTGTTGAAAACCATTTTCATAAATGATCGCTAGGCCATCCCCAACAGGTTGAAAAGTACAATCTAAATGCAGGATATTGGTTTTTGGGTCAGAGGTGACATTTAATGCTAACCCATGAAATTGCTTCTTAGGGAAAAGACTTTTTAGGTGTTCAAACCCTTTCTTATTTGTTCTTTTTCCAATCCCAACAAATACATGTTCATTGTAAAGTACTACATCACCACCTTCAATGATCGCGCCTTCCGGCATCCTAATGATCTTCTCTTCACCAAGCTCCTCTAATAACCAGTCGATCCCTTCAATCTCAGGCTGACGAACAGGTTCTCTCATATTGGAGACAATGAATCGGTCGTCAATGACAAAGCCAATGTCACGCGTGAAGATCTGTTCGGTTTGAACTAAGTTTCTGGGTCTGAGAACCTCTACATTTTCGGCCTTCAGTGCTTCCTCTACAGCCTGTATCTCACGCATCGTGTCAGATTCTGTTGGGTATGTACCTTGGGCAATATGATACTTCGATACCGGGTTGATGTCTAGCTGATCGCCCTGATCATGGGCAATGCCAAGCACAACAGACCTTAGTAAATTGGTTTCATTTTGAATGAATACGCTACGTTGGTTGTTCATTTTCTTCCTTTCATTTTTCATTTACCGCGAGCGGCTCCTGATAGTTTCGCAATGTCCGATAGCTGAGAACGATGCAAATGATCGAGAGAAATGCTCCCAGTGCAAAGGATGCGCCTGGGAAATAGACTTCAGAGGTTTCAGTATAATAAAAGAATACAAAACCCATGATCAACGGACCAAAAATTGAGGTTAGGCTTACTAGACTCGTGAGTCCGCCTTGAAGCTCACCTTGCTCACTATTTGGTACTTGAGAAGATATGATGCCTTGTATCGTTGGGCCTGCCAAACCACCGAGTACGTAAACTACCAAGAAGGAATAAATCATCCAAACTTCTGTCGAGATAGCAAAAAGGGCGAGGCCTAAGCTGTTAAAGACTAAACCTAAGTAGATGGTCTTTACTGACCCTAGTTTTTTGGTAACGAAGCGAATGAGGACGGCTTGAACAAGCGCAACCAGAACACCAACAACAGTCAGCGAAATGCCTATATCTCGTGGGCCCCAGTCCAATACTTCATCTCCAAAATAGCTCCAATTGCTCTGAACAGCATGCGCTGCGATGTAAACGAAAAAAAGAGCCGATGCTAGGCCTAGAATGGTCTCATTCTTTTTCAATTTACCTAATGAGCCAATCGGGTTGGCTCTTTTCCAACTAAAGGCCCTTCTGTTTTCTTTTGGCAATGATTCAGGAAGAATGAAAAGACCATATAAGAAATTGAGAAAAGTAATACCCGCAGCGAAGTAAAAAGGAGTTCTTACATCTATGCCACCAAGGAAGCCACCAATTAATGGTCCAATGATAAATCCTAGACCAAACACGGCACCCAGAAGGCCGAAGTTTTGTGCTCTTTTTTCGGCTGGGCTTACATCGGCAATATAGGCAGATGCTGTCGTGAAACTTGCTCCACATATTCCTGCGAATAGGCGTCCGACGAAAAATAATGCAATAGTGGGAGCTAAGGCTAAAAACAAATAGTCGATGGTAAAACCGACCAAGGCAATCAAGAGTACAGCTCTTCTTCCATATTGATCACTAATTCCACCTAAAATGGGTGCAAAGATAAATTGCATCAAGGCATAAGCCGTTACTAATAAATTACCTACTCTTGCCGCTTCTCCGGTCGACAAGTCGCCGATTTCCTTCAAAAGGTCTGGAAAAATTGGGATGATAATACCGATGCCAATCACATCGAGCAACACGGTGATCAGGATAAAGCCTAAGGCAGGAGTTCTTTTTGCCATGTTAGTACGTTAGTACGGTCATTATATGATGTTTACCTCAGGTGTCAACTCTATCCCGAATTTCTCTGCAATTGAAGCTCGAATGTCTATTGATAATTGCTCGATTGCTTTACCCTTGCCTCTACCATAATTGACCAAAACCAAAGGCTGATCTTTATGTACTCCAATATCTCCGAATCTTTTCCCTTTCCAGCCAGCCTTATCGATTAACCAAGCTGCTGGCACTTTGATGTTGCCATCAGGTAGTTTATAGCCAGGTATATCAGAGAATTCAACTTTCAGGCCCTCATAGTCGATAGGACCAATAACCGGGTTTTTAAAAAAGCTACCCGAGTTACCAATTTTGGCTGGGTCGGGAAGTTTTGACTGTCGGATTTGAATGACCGCATCACTGATCGCCTTAATACTGAGCTCCTTGACGCCCATTTCATCTAGTGTTTGCTGTATTGCCCCATAGGAGGTGTTAAACTGAGGGTTCTTGTTCAATTTAAAGGTGACATCAGTAATGACATACTGTCCTTTCAGTGCTGTCTTAAAAATGCTCTCTCGGTAAGCAAATTGACAGTCCTCCTTGTCAAACGTATGTAATTGTCCTGTGGCAATTTCTATGGCATGTAATTCTTCAAAAACTTCTTTTATCTCAATACCATAGGCACCAATGTTTTGCATTGGAGCAGCACCAACGGTACCAGGAATCAAGGAAAGATTTTCAACGCCGGCCCAGTCATTGGCAATACAATGCAAGACAAACTCATGCCAGTTTTCACCGGCCTTGGCATTCACCCAAATGTGGTGTTCATCCTCTTTGGTCTTTTCGATACCATAAAGCTCATTTTTGAGAACTAATCCATCAAAGTCTTGTGTCAGCAAGATGTTACTCCCTCCACCAAGCAGTAAAAGCTTATCGGCTTGATTGCTTTGTAATCCAGTACATAGTTCTGCTATGGTCCTAAAGACGCCGAAATACTTCGCCTTGGCTTCAATTCCGAAGGTATTATGGTGAGCTAAGGAAACGTTTTCTTTAATCTTGATCATTTCTTGTCTAAAAGCCTTCTGTGGTAATTGATCTGACCAAGGTGATAATTCAGATGCCCGTATAAATGAAGAAGAAAAAATCTAGTCTTCATCTCTTTACCCAGCACATTTATGGGATAGATTTCGTCAAGAGCTTCATCCGAAAGACTGGGAACAACTTCTTGAAGCATTTTTTTTGTTGTCTTCAATTCTGATAGCAGCTCTGAGCGTTTGATGTTTTGAAGTGAAAACTCATCCTCTCTTCTTCTGATGTAACCGGAATCTCCGAGCGTTGAACCGATGAAATGCCTCAAATTCCCACAGATGTGAAGTAAAAGATTACCCGCGCTATTTGAAATGACAGGTTCAATTAACCAGAGGTTCTCTTCTTTTTTATAGGCCTTTAATTCCTCTATTGCCTTGCTCAGGTCTCGGTCGAGTAGTTCGGCTAAAGATTCTGCGGTGCTCATAATGCTAAGGCTTTATCTATGCGACTGATCTTTTCTTCCAAAGTCGCCTTTACCTTATCATAAGCAGCGGTGTCATCCAGCCTTGTATTCACGCTGATGTAAAACTTTATTTTGGGTTCAGTTCCAGAAGGTCTGGCAGAAACTTTGGTACCGTCTTCTGTCAAGAATTGAAGCACATTCGATTTTGGAAGATCAATAGGGGTAGTGACTCCTGTTTTTATATGCTTTTGTTCTGACGATTGATAGTCCATCACGCTGACCACCTTGCTGCCATCGATCGTTTTTGGCGGGTTCGCCCTGAAATTCTTCATCATATCTTCGATCTCTTGAGCACCTTGCATACCTTTTTTAGTGATTGAAATAAGGTTTTCCAGGTAGAAACCAAATTGATGGTAGATATCAGCTAAGAGTTCAAAAACCGACATGCCTTGATCTTTTGCCCAAGCAGACATTTCTGCGAGCATCGCACAAGAAGCGATGGCATCTTTATCCCTGACGAAGTCACTGATCATGTATCCGTAACTCTCTTCACCGCCACCGATAAATTCTTTTTTACCTTCTAACTCCTTGATTAGTGCAGCAATGAATTTAAATCCTGTCAAGGTGTTGGGGCAATCGACTCCAAAACTCTCCGCCATCCGATCTAACAGGTCGGAGGTAACAATGGTCTTGACGATCATTTGCTGTCCATTGAGTTTCCCGTTCTCTTTCCATTTCAACAGGAGATAGTACATCAATAAGGTGGCTGCTTGATTTCCATTAAGTAGTTCAAATTCACCTTGGGCATTCTTAGCTGCGATTCCTACGCGGTCAGCATCTGGATCTGTCGCCATGACCAAATCTGCGTCAACTTCTTTTGCTTTTTCAAGCGCCATTGACATGGCCTCCTTTTCTTCCGGATTAGGATATACTACGGTAGGGAAGTTGCCATCAGGTGTGGCTTGCTCTTCCACAATGATTACTTGCTCAAAGCCTTTTCTCTTCAATACTTCTGGAACCAAGGTGATGCTCGTACCATGAATTGGAGAAAACACAATTTTGAGATCCTTTTGTCTTTCAATTAATGCGGGAGAAAGAGTAAGCGCTAGAATTTCTTCCAGATAAGCTTCATCAATGTCGTGTCCAATGGGAACGATCAGGTCATGATTGGCGTCAAATTTGACCTCATCAATTGAGGCAATTTGATTCACTTCCGTAATGATATTTTTGTCATGCGGGGCAATGACTTGTGCTCCATCATCCCAATAGGCTTTATAGCCGTTATATTCTTTTGGGTTGTGTGAAGCGGTTAAGACCACGCCAGACTGACAACCTAACTTTCTGATCGCATAGGAGAGCTCTGGGGTAGGCCTAAGTTCTTCAAAGAGGTATACCTTAATGCCGTTTGCTGAAAACACAGCCGCCGTTACTTCGGCGAAGTACCTACTGTTATTGCGACTGTCATGGGCAATGGCAGCACTGATCTCTCTATCTGGAAATGCTTTTTTCAAATAATTCGCCAGCCCTTGTGTGGCCATGCCAACCGTATATTTATTCATTCGATTGGATCCCACGCCCATGATCCCTCTCAGTCCTCCTGTACCAAAATCAAGGTCCTTATAAAAGGAGTCTGCTAGTTCAGCCTCTGGCATCTCTTTGATTTTTGCCTTGGTTTCGTTGTCGTACGGGCCGGTTAGCCAGCTATCTATTTTTGCTTGAATATTTTCAGTGATCATGGATTTCTAATTGATTGGTGAATTTTGAAAAAAAAGAGGAAAGGAGGAACTGATCTCAATAAGAAATTATCAATACGCGGCACAAAATTCATATTCGGTCCAAAGAGCATCAGACAATAATTGGAACTTTTGGATGTTTGCGAAGAAGTGGCTTGTTTTGTGGCAAAAGGATAAGAATGGATATAGACAAACTGAATGATGATTTTGCTAAAGTCGCTGAGCTCGTGATCCAATTGGATAGTATGGATTACAGCGATGAAAAGTATGATGATCTTGAAGAAGAACTACATGACTTAGAAGATACCATGATGGAGGAATTCGGCGATTACTTGGAAGAAGCCATTGCCGGTGTTTACGAAAACCTTTGTCCTGATGGAGATGTGTTACTTCCTTCAGCTTATATCGCTAAACATTATACACGCAAACAAAAAGATAATCAGGGAAGATATAGTTACGATGTGGAATATAGAGAGGGAATTCCGATTGAATCGGACACCTTCCCCGATCAAGAAGTTTATCTGGCATTGGTGCCGGGCGCAACCCGCTTAGTAGTAACGGTTGGCGAGACGGCCAAACAGACGGTCTGGATGGCAAAATAACGCATAAACGAAGGCTCCTTTAGGAGTCTTTTTTGTTTCATAATGCACAATTCTTCTTATCATTGAAATTCAAAAAAAACCATGTTGAAATCTTTTACAGCTATTTTCTGCTTGCTGATCCTTTCCTTTCAATCGTATGGACAGCTCAATAGACAAGAACGCGCATTGACCGACTGGGTTGACGCACACAATGATGAGGCCCTTGCATTACTAAAGGAGATCATTAACATCAATAGCGGCACCATGAACTTTGATGGTGTTCGAGCTGTCGGAGATGTGTTAATGCCAAAATTTGAAGCGCTGGGAATGCAGACTTGGTGGGAAGACGGCAGTGCCTTTGATCGTGCAGGTCATTTGGTGGCAAAGATTGAAGGAGGCAAAGGCCCGAAGATCCTAATGATCGGCCATTTGGATACTGTCTTCGAGCCAGACAGTCCAAATCAAGAGTGGAGACAGGTCGATGAGTATACAGTAGCAGGTCCTGGTATTGCGGATATGAAAGGAGGCGACGTTATTATTTTACAGGCTTTGGCTGCACTAGAAGCAAGAGGGCTTTTAAAGGAGATGAATATATGGGTCGTAATGACTGGAGATGAAGAAAAGAGTGGTAGACCTTTATCTGCTTCAAAGAAGGCCTTGATTGATGCGGCCAAATGGGCAGATATTGCCTTAGGCTTTGAAAATGGAGACGGCAACCCGGCAACTGTTAATGTGGCGAGAAGGAGTTCTTCGGGCTGGACCTTGAAAGTAACAGGAAAAGCGGCACATTCTTCTCAGATCTTCAAACCCGAGGTAGGGGCTGGTGCCATTTTTGAAGCTGGAAGAATTCTTCATGAATTTTATACCGCATTAGCCGATGAGGAGTTTTTAACTTTCAATCCAGGAGCTATTGTGGGTGGAACAGATATCTCATACGATCCAGCTACAAATGCAGGGACCGCCTTTGGGAAAACTAATGTGGTATCTAAAGATGTTGTTGTGCAAGGAGGGATTCGCGCATTGTCTCCGGAACAATTAATGAACGCGAAGGCCACCATGCAAGCCATTGTGGCCAACAGTTTACCACAAACTTCAGCAGAACTAACTTTTAGCGAAGGTTATCCGCCTTTTGCGCCGAAAGAGGGTAATTATGAACTGATGAACATGTTCAGTCAGGTGAGTGTAGACCTTGGTTTTGGAGAGGTTGGCCCGGTAAACCCGGCAGATGCAGGTGCCGCAGACATCAGTTTTACCTCAGCGTATATACAAATGGGGATTGATGGCATGGGCATGAGTGGAGCAGATGATCATACCATCGATGAAACGGGTGATCTGCGCGCTCTACCCAAGCAGGCAAAGAGAACCGCTGTACTATTATATCGTTTACAAATGGGCCTACCGATCAAACAGAAATGAGTTGCCCTTTATGTCAGCAAACAGCCTTTCAAACGCTCAAAGGCTATGAATCCATTGGCAAATATGATGATCGATCGGATCTTGTGATCTGTAATTCCTGTGGGCATCATTACCTTATTTTGAGAAAGGCGGGTGCTGATAGAGCCTACTTCGAGGACGGTAAATACCAATTGTTAGACACCCGTAAGAGTGTTTTTGATCGCATCAAGGAATGGGATGCCAAGCGTGTATTGAAAGTGATCAACAAGCAATATCATCAAGGCGGTCGATTATTGGACTTTGGATGTGGGAAAGGATTATTTCTGTCTGCACTCAAAGGGTCTCATTGGAAAGGGAAAGGAATCGAGACCGCTGAGGCACGCGCAAATTTTGGTAAAGCCCATTACCAAGTCGATATCGACACCGCAATGTATGCATCTGGAAAATTAAATGAAGGACCGTTCGAAGTGATCACACTTTTCCATGTCTTGGAACATTTAGATCAACCAAACCAATTACTTCAGGCCTTAATTGACGATAATCTGAAGGAAGGAGGCACATTGATCATCGAGGTGCCTCTGTTTTCTAGCTGGCAGTCGAAGATCGCTGGAAGACGTTGGATACAATTAGATCCACCCTTACACATCTCTCATTTTGACGATAAAAGATTAGAAGGGTTCTTAACGTCACTAGGCTTAACCGTTTATAACACGCAAACTTTTTCTCTTCAATTAGGCCTATTGGGCATGATCCAGAGTATTTTGTCACGGGTTGGATACCACGGCGATTATATCGAAGACTTGAAGTTCAATAGAACCAAGAAGTTGTTGCTCACCACAGCGCTCGTACTTCCATTTGCATTTGTACTGGAAATAGGCGCTGTTCTTTTTCAAAGGGGTGGAGTCATTCGGCTTTATGCCAAAAAACATCCTTGATTAACGTTCTTCTAGCTTGCCATCGGCATGTAGCGCAAACCTGCCTTTACTTGGTTCGTGGGTATGGGCATAACTTGGCCATGGCCATCCACCAAATTGGGTACGCTGGTAGTCCATCATGGTCTGCCTGATTTCCTCCGCCGTATTCATGACAAAAGGACCATGCTGCACAACGGGCTCACCTATTGGTTTACCTTGTAAGACGAGGAATCGAGATTCACTTGGCCCATTCTTCAGGATTGTTTTTTCATTCGCATGAAGTTTGGCCATGAAGCCGTTAGACAATTCTCTGTCGTCAATGCTCGTGCTTTCTCCTGCATAACAGTAAATACTGCGATTCGCTTTGTCACTAGCAAGAGGCAATTCAAGCGTTCCATCGGCTTCCATCGTGATCATCCATACTGCCACCTCATTCTCATGGCTAGTAGCAAATGAATCGGGCGCAGGCGGTGGGTAGTTTATGTCTTTAAAAGTTCCAGTGACCACTTTCACCTGAGAGAGTTTGCCATTTTCATCGGTTATTGCCACTACAGGGATCTCTTCATGCCATAGCATGCCAAAATAGGGAGGAACGTTTTTGCTGGTTTTTGGCAAATTCAACCAAATTTGGAAAAGAAGTAACGGGTTTTCCTCATCATCTTTCAACAGTGGGAACATTTCGGAGTGTTGGACACCAGCACCAGCAGTCATCCATTGCACATCTCCATTACCAAAACGACCTGCTGCACCTAGGGAATCAGAGTGATCTACTAAACCCTTTTCAGCAATGGTGATGGTTTCAAAACCTTTATGAGGGTGGGAAGGAAAGCCGGGTACATCTTGACCATGATACATGCTCCAACCATCTTTACCACTAAAATCTGAGCCCAATTGTCTGCCTGCCAATGATGCATCAGGCCCCAATTGGCCATTGCTTTTTGGGAAATGGTCATTGTGGAATGCACAAAACAAAAAAGGATCCTGCGTTTGCCAAGGGAAGCTTAATTTTTCTAAACTTTTAATTGCGCTCATAGTCTTATCTTCTAATGCAAAAACATGATAGGTTCTATAAAGTTCATCAAAAAGTGTTTTTCAATTATTGGTCTTAAATTGATGTATGAAGTTTAATTACGGGATTATATGTGTTTGCTTGGTGATGGCGTGTTCAAATCCAGACGAAAAACAAGTGATCAATGAAGCCCTAGTCTACACAAAGAACAAAAAAGGTAACCTAGATCTGTACAAAAGCGATGTGTTGGGTCAGTGGGAGGAAAGGCTTACCACAAATCCGGCAATGGACTGGTCGCCGCAGTGGATGCCTGAGAAAAAAGAGTTGACCTATTACATGTACGACAACTTTGGTAGATTTTCGTGGGTGAGCAAGACCATGAGGAGTCAAGTGGTAGATACTTTGCCTTTTAGTGATCTCTTGAATGCGAGACTCTCCCCAGATGGTGCTTATGTGTATTACTCCTCGGAGGAAGGAGAGGGCATGCAAATCAAAAGGCGTCGAATCGATGGAAGTGAAGATGAGTTGCTGATGAATGAGGGGTACAACAATGGACGGTTTAGTTTAGATCAGCAACACAAACAAATGGCCTTTATATCTGACAGCACAGGCACTAACCAATTGTTTGTGATGGATTTATCGACTCGTGAAATCAGACAAATAACGAGCCTTCCTTATGTTGCTAAATACCATTCTTTTTCACCAAACGGTACACAGATAGCCGTCTGCCTTGCTGAGCCTAGTCAAGATCCGAAGTGGGATATCTTTATTTATGATCTGCAAACTGAATCACTTCAGCGACTCACGAATACACCGTATTCCGAGCAAGAGATTGCTTGGTCGCTTTCAGGCGAAAAGATCGCTTTTCATGGGGCTTCTCAGGCAGATGGAGATCAGATCTACACCATTGATCTTGCCGATGGTAAATTCACAAAGATCACATCGGGTGATTTTTACCACGGCGAACCCGTTTGGGTTGATGGGAATTAATTGAGCATTCGCTTTTCCTGAATTGACAGTTGAACAGAGCTACTTCGTTTTTGGGCGAAATGCTTTAATGACCGCTTCATTAACTTCTAGATAAGGGCCATCGATCAGGTCTATGCAATAGGGTACTGCAGGGAATACAGCGTCAAGACATTCTCGTATTGATTTAGGTTTACCAGGGAGGTTAATGATCAAACTTTTCCCTCTTATGCCTGCAGTTTGTCTGGAAAGAATTGCGGTAGGCACATATTGTAAACTTACTTGTCGCATCAGTTCACCAAAGCCTGGCATCATTTTATCGCATACTGCTTCCGTTGCCTCGGGCGTTACATCTCTCACGGCTGGTCCGGTACCGCCTGTCGTTACGATCAATGAGCAGGCCTCTTTATCCGCCATTTGCTTGATGGTACTTTCGATCAGGTACTGTTCATCTGGAATTACTTGGTGGACGGGTTCCCAATGGGTCTTGAGATAATCATTAAGTGTAGCTATGATCGCTGGACCAGAGATGTCCTCATATGTTCCTTCACTCGCTCTATCTGATACTGTAATGATGCCAATTTTTACTGGCCTAATTCCATCCAATTCCATGCAGTAAACTTAAGAAATTTGGTTTAGAATAGAACTTGATTGATCAAACTTGCCGTGAATACGCTCAGTAAAAACCACCCAATAAAGCCTTGTAAGATACAGATATATCGGGCTGCTCCTGAGGTTGGAATGGTTCCAAAGCCTAGTGTTACAAATGAGTTTAAGCTCAAAGTAAAGGCATTGAGCAGGCTTTTTGCAAATCCATAACTCAGCTTAAGGAAAGGTTTAAAATAGCCATGGTGGTTCTTTTTGATAAACACTTTGTAGTCGTCGATCAATTGGCCTTTGCTTTTCGTATCCCATTCACTAGGGAAGAAGAAGTAGAAAATTGAAAAAAGACAAACCACCCAGATAGATATTCTGATCGCTTTTGTTGGATTGGTTCCATGGTCGGTGTAAACCTTTAGCAACTGATTCAAACGCCATTGGATCCAATAGTCTAAACTGCCATAGGATTGATAAAGATGGGCAAACTGCTTAAGCTGAACATCTTTCATCTCCACATAGACGGAGTCTGCGTTTTGTATTTGCCCGTTATCTTTAATGTTGGCATATAGGCGATAATAACTTGAGATCAATGACTGGAGCAATTCACTTTCTTCATAATCTACTGCTGTGTTTACACTAAAAAGCGAAATGGCCATGCCTTGTGTCTGTTGAAATAGCGTTTGTTTGAGCTCCTCCTCAATCAAACGGCCACTGATATCATCCACTAGTGTGTAGTCCAATATGACGCCTACCCCCATTTTATTGCCAGAAATATCTGCCCAGTCGATCAGGTTATTCTGTCCACCTAGGATCAATTCTGAGAGTATGATTTTTCCTTGGAAAACATTTTGGCTCAAAGCCAATTGCTTATCAACGGCAGTTTGAGGGTAAAAATGAGATTCAAAAATATTACCTTCTACACCAAAATAATCGCATTCCCCTTCAACAAAAACAAACTGCTCTTCCTCATTATTGAGGAATTCGTTCTCAGCAATATTGACTTGATAGAGTTCGCCAAAAAGGTTTAAATACAATTGTGTTTTAAAGACGCTGTTTTGAAGTCCGAATTCTTCTAAAGACACCGGAATGCTGGATTCAATGGGTTTAAAAACGTTCCCTTCAAGGGTAAAATCATTGAATTTTCCGGTAAACGTAGGTCCTATATAAGCGCCTTTTTCAAATATCGAACCGAATATCCAAAAGACTCCTGATACCTCTGACTGAGTAGTCATGAAGTGACCATTAAACTTAGAGTCATAAATTTGATATGACTGGAATTTGTTTCTTTGCTCTTGATAAGCATCAAGCTCTAAACTATCCAACCGGTATTCACCATAAACAACCACAGAATCCATTAAGAACTGATCTGCCTTGAGGTTCCTGACTGACAAGTTTTCAAGGGACATGTCGGTCAAGTCAATTTGTTTCAGATCAAGGAATTGAAGGAGTAAATGATCACCTTTAATGTCTTTAAAGTGGAGATTCTCTACCTGGGTGATGATTTTGTCATCACTTAGCTCAATGTCAAACCCAAGTACTTCTTCTAGAATCGCTAGGTATTCCTTTGAGTCGATCTCATTGGAGTAATAGCCGATGTCATCATATATCGTTAAATTGGAGAATTCGAGACTTGTTTCTTTTGCATCAATAATACTTTTGTAGACTTGAGAAAGCGAGACGGTTTTTTTGGTTTGAAAGGCGTAACTATTCTGCTCAAAGGAGAGCAAAATTGTGATCATCAAAATGATGAGGCTAAAGTTTCTTTTGTTCATCTAATCATGTTCAACTCATCGAACAAAGTAGTAAATTATCAAATCTCTTTAGCTTTGGCTAAGGATATAAATTTGTAGGCTCATGAAAATTCCATTTCGTATTCTCGCTATTGTGTTATTATCTACTTTTTCTGCTTGTGAAACAGCACCAAAGCTCTCTGTTGGAAAGATTCAAATTCCTCAAGGGGAAATTTTGGTTTATCTATTTGAAGATACCCCAAATCATAAAGCAGCGTTTATTGAATTGGCTGAGGAAGGCTATTGGAATGCTTATACATTCAATCGCGTTATTGATAATTTCGTTGCTCAAGGAGGTTGTCCAGATACTCCAGAGGGCTTTGCTTATTCCGTACATTTGCTGGAACCAGAATTTGAGCCTGGTCACAAACATGTTTATGGAGCCTTTGGGGCAGGAAGAGACAATAATCCCGAAAAGCTTTCGGCGGCCTGTCAGTTTTACATTGTTCAGAACAAGGAAGGCTTACCGAGACTAGATGGGAATTATCAGATCTACGGGCATGTGTTTAAAGGGATGGACCTTATTGACGATTTGGTCAAGGTGCCCACTGATTCCACCAATCAACCTATTGTTGAAGTACCTCTAGGTGTTAGTGTAATTCAAATGACCTTGTCTGAGATAGAGGCTTTGGGTTTTGATCCTAGTGAAAAGCTCAGTTATTGACCTGTTTTCAATAATGGCCTTGTACTGATGAGTCCAAAAATAGGCCCAATAAGTAAGGTGAAAAGTAACCATTTTAGATCTAAGGATTTACTTAACAGTCCGAGCAACTGAATACTAGGAATGGTCAGTAAAAAACCAATGCTTACTGCAATGGTGATGGCCGTGCCACGATAAGCCACCGGGGCGGTCAATGCATTCAAAGAGGAAAACTGTGGCGAATCGCCGATCACAGCTACTCCCCAAATGAAAAAGACGGCAAGAAATAGTTCTTGCGGTAATTCATAGAAAAGAGGGGAGATTAGGCAAAAAATACCCGTTATGCTCAAGTAGAGAAATGCCACTTTAGCACTTCCTATTCTTTGAGAAACATAGCCTCCCACAACGCAGCCTATGGCTCCCCCAGCCATGATGATAAAAGTCCACAAACTAACAGGAATAGTGGTGCTGTGGGTTGTATTATAATAGGTCAGTACAATAGGTAAGAATGCCCATAAGGTGTATAGCTCCCACATATGGCCGAAATAGCCAAAGGCCGCTGCTCGGAATTCAGGCTTACGAAATACGTCGAACATCTTTTGAGGCTGGAATTTGGCACCTTGCGTGCGGTAAGGTCCTTCACCCACTAAATAAAACATGGCTAAACCACCAGTAGTTGCTATGGCAGAGGTGCTGATCAATACAAAGCTCCAAGGAAGTTGGCTACGGGTGTGGTTCAATAGATGAGGAAAGGCGGAGCCTAAAACTAAGGCACCAACTAAATAGCCCAAGGCTTTTCCTAGGTTGCCTTTGTACCAATCCGATGCGATTTTCATGCCCACAGGATAGATGCCTGCGAGACTGATACCGGTTAAAAACCTAGCGATCAAAAGGACGGCAAAAGATTCTGGCAAGAAGATCAAGGAGAGATTGAAAAGCGCACCAAGCAATGATGAAATCAGGAAGACTTTTGTTGACCTGAAACGGTCTGACACTGAGAGTAAGGCAAAGGCAAAAGTACCGGTGATAAAGCCCAGCATCACCAGTGAAGTGACATGGGCAATGGCAGTTTCAGGCAAGGCCCAATCTTCTTGGATCTGAGGCAGAATGGCATTGCCTGCAAACCACATAGAGGTTCCGGCAAATTGTGAAAACACAATAATGGGTAGTATCCGTTTTGGTACGTTCATTTATTGCTTAACTAATCCTGCTCGTTTAAGCAGTGCTTTCACATCCGCGTCTCTACCTCTGAATCGCTGATAAAGAATGGAAGGATGTTCGCTGCCTCCTGCAGATAAAATATGTTGATGGAATGCATGGGCCACATCTTCATTGAAAATTCCTTTTTCTTTAAAGAATTCAAACGCGTCAGCATCAAGTACTTCAGCCCATTTATAACTGTAATAACCTGCTGAATAGCCGCCTTGGAAAATATGAGAGAAGGAACAGCTCATGTTAGTTCCTGGCAATGTTGGAAGCACGTTAAATTCGCTCATGATGTCATTTTCGAATGTCGCAACATCTTCAATAGTGGATGGGTCTTGCCCATGCCACGCCATATCCAACATGCCGAAGCTCAACTGACGCATGGTTTGGTAGCCTTCCATGAAATTGGCACTTTCTACGATCTTATCAATGTATTCCTGAGGGATGGCTTCTCCTGTTTTATAATGTCTGGCAAAAAGATCCAGGCACTCCTTCTCATAACACCAGTTTTCAAGCACCTGTGAAGGTAATTCAACAAAGTCCCAAAACACACTCGTTCCAGAAAGACTCTCATATTGCCCATTGGCTAGCATGCCGTGCAGCGCATGCCCAAACTCGTGAAAAAGCGTGGTGACTTCATTAAAAGTCAAAAGGGAAGGTGTGTCCTTTGATGGTTTTGTGAAGTTGCAGACAATAGAAACAAGCGGACGATGTTCTCCTTGCTCATCTTTGTATTGGCCTGCATAGGAGGTCATCCAAGCGCCAGCACGTTTACCTGCTCTCGGGAAAAAGTCAGCATAGAATGTAGCAACGGGCTGGCCCGACGCGTTTAAGACATCATAGGCTTTGACATCTTTATGATATACCTCAATGTTACGATTGATTTTAAAGTCAAGCCCAAATAGTTTTTTTGCTGTGATGAATACCCCATCAACTACATTCTCCAATTGGAAGTAAGGTTTCAACAACTCGTCGTCAATAGCGTATTTCTCCATTTTGAGCTTCTCTGAATAGTAGGCAAAGTCCCATCTTTGAAGTTGCTCGATGCCATCCGTCTTTTTGGCAAATGCAGCCACTTCTGCCACATCTCGTTCTGCCGCCTTTTTACTGTAGGTTTCGATCTCCTTCAAAAAGTTCATCACTTTTTGTGGACTTTCTGCCATTCGTTCTTCGAGTATGAAGTGAGCATGTGTTTGATAACCCAATAATTGAGCTCGTTCGTGCCTTAATCGTGCAATGTCTTTAACATTCTCTTGATTGTCCAATTCATCACCTTTGAAGGCCTTAGAACCGAACGCTAAGGCCAACTCTTTTCTAAGGGCTCGGTTTTTCGCATAGGTCATGAACGGAACATAGCTCGGATACTGCAAGGTAATTACCCATTTATCCTCAAGTCCCTTTTCAATAGCGGTTTCCTTTGCTTGTTCTTTTGCAAAAGTGGGTAAGCCTTCTAGGTCTTCTTCCTTGTCAAGGATTAGGGCATAATTATTCGTTTCGGCAAGCACATTCTCACCAAACTGAAGTGATTTTTGCGCCAATGCAACATCGATCTCTCGAAGTTTTTTCTTTTGCTCATCATTGAGCAAGGCCCCGTTTCTTTTGAATCCTTTAAAGGTCTTCTCTAACAAGGTGCGCTGTTCGGGACCTAGGTGCTCACGATCTTCATTTGCATAAACCGACTGCACTTTTTCAAATAGCGCTTCATTCAATAAGATATCGTTCGAAAATTCTGTCAGCAAGGGAGAAATTTCTCTTGCTAAGGCCTGCATCTCATCGTTGGTTTCTGCAGAATTCAAATTGAAGAAGACCGCAGAGGCCCGATCGAGTCCTTTACCACTTTTCTCAAGTGCTTCAATCGTGTTTTCAAATGTTGGTGACTGCGCATCATTAACGATGCCATCGATTTCCTTTTTTGCCTCTTCAATCAGTTGAGCGATTGCTGGTTTGAAGTGCTCATTGCGAATCTGACTAAAAAGGGGTGCTTGATTGAAGTTATCAGTTATTAAGAGTGGGTTTTTTGCCATTGGGACTATGGGTTCAATATTCATGAATGAAATTCTATCAAAGGTAGGTGATTTCTTAGAAAAGGGTCACCTCAATTAGTCTTTCAAACATTAATTGATCACTTCTGTTTGTAAAATATCTTCCCATCTAAATCCAAGTATTCTAAAGGTTACGTAAGTGTTTTCAATGAATTGATCGTTTGATTGGAATTGGCAGTGCCTTGACCAATTGTAATGAGAGAGATAAGTCTGTTTAATTGCTGTAGGAGTCGACGTTTCAGGACCAATCGTTCTGCGTTTGATACTTAAGTTCAGGCTTGAATTCGGGGATCTTTTCACCATTTACAAATGTTGCAATTATACAGAAAGGAAGGTAGGGGACTTATGTCCTGTAGCGTATTAAGCGATAGGGTTTTCTTTTTGGTTTAGGTTTTGTACCAATACCCATGAAGAATCTTCAGCGGTTACGCATAATTGAGAGTAAACCTAGACATCTTTTGACACTGATTAGCGTTAGACATATTAAATTTTTGATACTATTAGGCATGCTGAGTATTGTCGGTCATGCTTCTTTTGCTCAGGCCGTCTTTGAAAGTAATGGGTCTGGTGGTGGAAGGTTTGAGAATGGCAGCTCTTGGCAGCTGATCTCAGGTAGTGATGCCGATGGAGTTCCCGACAGTGATGACGACGTGACCATTCTACTGGGAGACGATATTGAAGTACGTGACGCATTAGAGCAGGTGAGTGATTTGATTCTTATCGGTTCATTGACTTTTGATCGAAATGAAACGCTCCGTGTCAATGGAGACTTTACAGCTTCAGGTACTTCTCCGGTCATTACAGGTAACAGAGGAAATACGACCCTTGAGGTAACAGGAACGTCCACGATTAACTCGGGTTCAGAGTTAACCATCGTAAAGCAAAGCTTGACCTTCAATGGTTTTACTAATGTGAATGGTACATTGACCTTTAACGATCGAGATGGTACGTATGTCTTCAATGATGTGACGATATCTGGTAGCGGTATCTAGAATAATACTGACAGGGGGAATTTTAGCATTAGTGGTGACTTGATAGTGAATGGTGCCTTTACTGCATGCTCAAATACTTCATGTATTTACGAGTTTTCAGCTACAGACGCTCAAATCAGTGGTACTAGTGCTATTTCACTACCAATCCTTGAACTGAATACCCCCGTGGCACTTACTAACTTTTCCGATCTATCTGTGACGAGTGATTTAGCAGGGTCCGGTGATTTTTTGAATGGGAATGGTAGTACACTTCGTCTGAAAGCAGGCGTTGCTCTTGATGAATTAACGTATAATTTCAGTACGGATGCTAATGACTTGGTCTTTGAAGGAAATAGTGACGTTGATCTACCGGCAGGCACCTATCATAACATAGAAGTTGCTTTTGTAGACGATAGAAAGAAGCTGAATATGGACGCAAATGTCACCATCAATAATAACCTGACGTTAACCGATGGGAAAATTGAAGTTGATGCGGGTGCAACGGTTAGCGTAGGAGGAGACCTGATTGTAGGCCTTAATTCTGATGAGTTCAACGTCAAGAATGCAAATTTTACGGTGCTGGGTAATGTAGACATGGATGGTGGGACCATTAAAACAGATGATGCAAGTACAGAATTCAATATAGGAGGGAATGTAGATGTCAGTGCAGGGGTTCTAGAGCTCAAAAAAGGCACTACTAGCATCGATGGTAACCTAAGCATGAATGGAGGTACTTTTTCACAAGGAGGGAACAGAGGTGCCGATTCTGCTGATTTGACGGTACTCGGTGAAGTCAGTTTTACGACCTCAAGTACTATAGCATTTGTTCAAGGCAATTTTGAGACGGATGACTTTACCGTAGGCAGTGGCGCTCAAATTGACTTAAGCGAATTGGTGTCTGTTAATGTGACGGGTCAATCGATCGTGGAAGGTCAAATTATATTTCAAGATGGTCCAAATACTCCAAATTGGACATTTGCTGATCTAAGATTAAATAGTGCGTCAAACCTAGTCTTAACCAATGCGATCAGTATCAGTGGTATACTGAACCTCATCGATGGTAATTTGGAATTGGGAAATAACAATGTTGAATTATTAGATGGTGCGACCATTACAGGAGGATCTTCTGCCAGCTTCATAGAACTCAATGGCACAGGTGTAATTAGACAATTCTATTCTGCTGCCGGAGCCACATTGAATTTTCCAATGGGCAATACTTCTTATTCACCCATTACAGAATTGACCATCAATTCTGCCTCATTCGTCGGGGGCGATTACTTGGACATTAGTTTGACCGAATCTCCGCATCCCAACAGGAGTACAGCCAACACGCCCAATGGAGACGACGACGGGACGACAGCAACAGATTTTATTAATCGGTTTTGGACCATTAGCGCTAACGGCATCAGTAACCCTAGCTATGATATCAGTACTGTTTATGTAAACAGCGACGTTGTAGGAACAGAAGCCAATCTTGTAGGCACACTATATCGAATACCACAAGGCGAATCATTCTTGGATTGGTTAGAAACCGGTACGGTGAATGCAGCCACCAATACCATCAGTCTTTCAGGGACAGACAATTGGGGCGATGTATATGCAATGGATAATGATTTGAATCGCCTACCCGTTGAACTGGTGTCTTTTGAAGTTCTGGTAGATCAGCAACGGGTGGTTTTAAGATGGATGACGGCATCGGAAGACAATAATGATCGTTTTGTCATTGAACGGTCTACCAATGGGAAAGATTGGCTTCAGCTTGGCGAAGTAATAGGAGTTGGAACCACAGCCGTTACCACTCAATATGAGTTCGTTGATGCATTTCCTGAGGCAGGGAAGGATTATTACCGACTCAAACAAGTAGATTTTTCAGGTGAGTTTACTTATTCATCGATTGAGCTGGTGGAATTTAAGCCAGTTGCGAATAGAATCGAGCGTTTACGCTTAGTGAAAAATCCTGTTAGCGTAGGAGAGCCACTTAGATTTGTTACGAATTTAGATTCTTCTTTTGGTGAGTACCAACTCATGAAAATCAACGGCGTACAAATTGCAAAAGGACCCTTGAATGAATTGCTGAAAGGAACAGTTCTGTTGAATCACTCAGGCCTTTATGTACTCAATGTTGTTGTTGGCGGTAAGCGACAGGCAATCAAAATATTGGTGCTTTGAAAAAGCTCACTTGCCTTTTGACCAACAATTCACGCTGCTTATTTCATTCATTTGATGTCAAGACATAAGGGATTGTTCCACGCTGATAATGGAAATCCTTTTCTCAAAACGTTAGCATAAATCTTGTGGGAGTGGTACGAATTAATACGAATCGTTACATTCTGTAATGGCTTTGGAACCCTCGAGGTAGGCGACATTCTCTGCTTGGTTAATGCCAATATTTGTTGAAGCAATGAGTGCATTCTCCAAAGGACCAGAGGCTTCAAAATGAATTTTGATGCTGCCATCCATATTCACAAAGTTTTTATAGGTGATGACCTCCCCATTTTCTAGCATTGATAAGATCGTGACACTTTTTCCTGTTCCATTAACTTCTCTTAATTCACTCAATAAAGTCGCGACATTGCCATCGTCGTCTAAGGAGCCGTAATGCAAATGAATGGGGTGAATGGAGTTGGGTAGTACATTTTGCACAATGATCTCAATTTGGGCTTTACCATCCGTTCTTTCCTTAATGGTAAGGATGCCAGCGGTGCTATTTCCTTGCACCTCACCCGCAATCATGGGCACTGTTATTTCATTTCCAGTGAATTCATTGGGTGCTTCCGGACTACATGCCCAAATGGTTACTATTAACAAGAGGAAAAGAGGTCTGAACGCTTTCATATACTTAAGAACGTTATTTTTCTTGAAATGGTGCAAAAATCATGCAAAACCTAGTGCTTGCTTAACTCGTCCCAAGGTTTCTGCAGCAATTATTTTGGCTTTAGCCTCACCAACCGCTAGTTTCTCTTCCAATTCATTAGGGTTGTCCATGTAGTATTGATATACCTTTCTCTCTTCGCTGTAGAGGTCCATAATAAGCTCATACAAGGCTTGCTTGGCATGTCCGTATCCGTAACCACCCGATAAGTAGTTGTTTCTCATTTCCTCTACCTCGGCGGCCGAGGCCAATAGAGAATAAAGGGCAAAGGTGTTGTCACTAGCAGGATCTTTGGGTTCTTCTAATGGGGTGCTGTCACTCACGATCTTCATGACATTCTTGCGAAGCGCTTTATCTGGTTGAAAAATGTCAATAATGTTGCCATAACTCTTTGACATTTTTTGGCCATCTAAACCAGGTACAGTCATAACATTTTCATCGATGCGCGATTCAGGCAGTACAAAAACTTCACCATACTGATGATTGATTGCACTTGCGATATCTCTGGTCATTTCTAAATGCTGCTTTTGATCTTTACCTACTGGAACAATGTTGGCGTCGTAAAGCAAAATATCACAGGCCATTAAGACGGGATAAGTAAATAAACCCGCATTCACATCAGCTAAGCGATCTGATTTATCCTTAAAACTATGCGCATTGGCCAGCATGGGGAAGGGAGTGAAGCAATTCAAATACCAGGTCAACTCACAAACCTCAGGCACCCTTGATTGTCGATAAAAAGTGTTTTTGTCTGTATCGAAGCCAAAAGCAATCCATGCGGCTGCCACGGCATTTGTATTGTCTATACGCTGTTGCGGGTCTTTGATGGTGGTCAAAGAGTGCAAGTCCGCAATAAAAAAGAAGGATTCGTTGTTAGGATCCTTAGAAAGTTCGATCGCAGGCTTAATCGCTCCTAAAATATTACCTAAGTGCGGTTTTCCTGAGCTTTGTATTCCCGTTAGTATTCTGGCCATTCAAACAAATTTGAGGCAAATAAATAACATTGAACCTGAGCATTCAACAAAAGGACATTAATTTTGATCGTATGAGAAGTGAAGAGCATATACGGCGATGCTGTTGGGTTTGGCTTGCCTTGATGCTAGGGATAGGTCAGATGTCTTTACCTGCACAAACGATGACCAGTTCCATTGATCTTGGCGTGTTCAATGGGGAATTGAAGGCTGTCCAACGGAATGCCAAGCTCCATGGCGTGCTAGACTTGGAAAGTTTGACACTGAGTAACGAAAAAATTCAAATTGAAACGCTCTTGTATGATTCCTTACAGGATCGTACGGATGTGGTCTTAAATATCGATGTTTCGAATCGAATTGGTCAATACATCGATACCTTATCGCTAGTGACAACTGATGGATTTGTGAAAGGGCAATATTTTATTTCATATCAAATTTTGAGTCCTGTCAATGATGTGTTCAAATCCTACAGAAATGTGTTTTGGCCGTTTAAAAGCAAAAACCAGGTGTTCAATCTAAAGATTGGATATGCAGGAGATACCTTGCAGCAGTATTTTGATCTGTTGAATTTTAGTGGCCAGACCCTTGATCTTTCCAACGTCAATAGCTCAGATTCAATTGAGGTGTCTTTCGAACCTCTCCTGGTTGAACATAATTCATTTACTCGGATGTACTTGGCTTATAAGAGTCGAGCGGTGAGTTCGTTAGGGTTTTCCAAAACCACTGTTCTTTTAATGGATGCACAGGATACGTTGACTTATTTGCCGATTCAATATAGTCTAGTGCCTAAAAGATCAGTTGAAGGGCCATCACTAAATCTCACAAGAAGTGAATTAGACTACAAAGTGGTGAAAGAAGGTGATTTGATAACTGAAGTCGTGTTGATTTCCAATGAGGGGAACAAGGCTCTTGAGATATTCAAGGTAGAGTCAAACTGTGAATGTTTGTTGGCTAGTATGTCTAGTATGTCCATCGCACCTTTGCAAAATGCACAACTGCGCATCCGATTTGACACCAAAGGAAGGTCTGGTTTAGAGCGAAAAACCATCACTTTGTTTACCAATGAACCTAGTCAACCTGTTAAAACCATAGTAATTAAAGCACACATTAAATGATCAAAACGAGAAGATCGCTTCGATTAGCTCAATGAGCTTTTTATCCTTTTGCAGTGAGTTGATAAAGGAGTTCTTCTCTTTGTTGGTCAATGCTTTACCTGACGACATCTCTTCTATTAGACGGTTGAATTGTTTCAGTACCTCGTCTTTTTGTTTCACTTTGTCAGAGTAATTGAGAAGCGTTCTGAAATCATCAATTCTTTTCTTTAGCGCCGTTTCTGAATCTATTGGTTGCACTACTTTGATCACATCAGTTGATGAGGGGTTAGCTAAGCATTGATTGAAATCTTTGATCATCTGATCTAGTGCGGTACGCTTATATTTTTCCTTGTCCAAAATATCATTGGAAACGGTTCTGCACTCATAAAGGAACTCACTAATTCTCTTTCGCTGACCAATTAATCCGGGCACAACCAATGAGGTGCCATCGATCTTTTCGATGATTTGCCTGTTGAAAGTTTCTGCACCTTCTTTAACCCTGAAGGAATAAAGGTTGGCATATCCGGAAAGCTCAAGTGTACAGAATTTGTACTTCCCGCTTATTTTGATGGGTTTGTAGGTGCGATTCTTTTTATCTACCGCTCGTTTGATATCTGTTGGGTCAAATGCGATTGACTTCTTTTTTTTGGCTTTAAAACGAACAAATTCGCCTTGAACATCATCTTTCAAGATCTTGAATTTTCCAACCAAGCTATCACCTTCAATAGTGATCAAATAAGACTGTGCTTGTGTACTAATGCAGAACGCTAAAAGTAAAATCGATAAAATGAGTTTTGTATTCATTTCTAGTGTATCAGACTAATGCTTAACTGTGTAAAGGATTGCAATATGGCACATGGAATCAATTGTATGAAATTAAGGTAGAATAATTCGTTTTTCTTATCTTGTTCCCATGCGAATTTTAGAGGAGAATGAGTGAATTTTTAATTACTGATAAGTATACCAAAGAAGGAATCGACCCCAAGAGACGATTGACCAATGAAGACCTGAATAAAATAAAAAGTCGTAAGGATCTTGAAGAGATGCTCAATAGCAAAGAGCGTAACTATGAAAAGGCACTTTTTAACCTTCAGTATGAAAAAGAGCTTGAGCAGCTTCAAGTAGAATTGGTTAAACTTCAACGATGGATTGCGGATACTGGTCAACGGGTTGCTGTTATTTTTGAAGGAAGAGATGCCGCAGGGAAAGGTGGAACCATCAAACGGTTTATAGAGCATATGAATCCGCGATCTTTGCGCGTCGTGGCCTTGAACAAACCAACTGTGCAAGAAAGCGGTCAGTGGTATTTTAGGCGCTACATTAAGGAATTGCCCAATGAAGGAGAGATTGTTTTTTTTGACCGAAGTTGGTACAATCGAGCTGTAGTGGAACCAGTTATGGGCTTTTGTTCTGATGAACAATACCAACAATTCATGCGTCAGGTACCTGAGTTTGAAAACATGTTGTTTGAAGATGGAGTCCATGTCATAAAGCTCTGGTTTTCAATTAATAAAGAGGAACAAAGTAGACGTTTTGAGGAACGAAGAAATAATCCGTTGAAGCATTGGAAGCTTAGCCCTGTGGATGAAAAGGGGCAGGAGATGTGGGAGAAATACACCTATTACAAAGAGCAGATGTTTGCACGAACCCACACTACTTTTTGTCCATGGACGATCATTAAAACGAACACCAAAAAAACTGCTCGTTTAGAAAGCATTCGGTTCGTACTCTCCAAATTTGAATATCACGGCAAGGAGAATGCGAATACAACTGTATTGCCAGACCCTAACGTTGTGATGAGATTTCACCGTTCAATTTATCATTTGATATAGATGGAAAAGAAGCCATACAATTTTTCAGACAAAGATTTGCGCCTATTGAATTCCAACATAGCGGTTAAACTCATGCTACAACAGGGCGATCAGATTAATCCGCATAAGGTACTACGCTATGTGAAATACGAAAAAACACTTGAGGAACTGCAGATGGAGTTAATCAAAATGCAGCAATGGGTGATTAAGAATAATCAGCGGGTTTGTCTTTTATTTGAAGGTAGAGATGCTGCAGGTAAAGGTGGTTCGATTCGTCGGGTGACACACCATTTAAATCCGCGTAATTATCGGGTGGTGGCATTACCTAAGCCGGCTGAGCAGGAAAATGGACAATGGTATTTTCAACGTTACATCAACAAGTTGCCCAATCCGGGTGAGATGGTTTTTTTCGATAGGAGTTGGTATAACCGTGCAGTGGTAGAGCCTGTCAACGGGTTTTGCACGAATGAAGAATACGAACGATTCATGTCTGAGGTGAATAAGTTTGAAGAAATGATCACAAATGATGGGATCATTTTGATCAAATTCTATTTTTCGATCAGTAAAACAGAACAGGCTGAGCGATTTAAAGATATTTCCTCCAATCCATTGAAGCGATGGAAAATGTCTCCTGTGGATGCAAAAGCGCAAGAACTTTGGGATGTTTACACGGAATACAAGGAAAGAATGTTTAAGGAAACAAATACCGAGCGAAATCCTTGGATCATTTTAAAAGCCAACCGAAAGACGTCGGCAAGAGTGGAAGTGATCAAGCACATCCTTAAACTTGTTCCTTACCGAGAGAAGGAATGAAGGCCAGCTCCTTTAACATTCGATCAAATACTGCTGAACATGGGGCTTGAATGTTTAGCGGCGAGTGGGTTATTGGATGTGTCAGTTGTAGACTTTTGGCATGAAGTAGCATACTAGACATGTTCCATTGACTTAAGAACAGTTTATTCTGCTTGTTACATCCATGAGGTCGATCGCCAATAATTGGGTGGTTGATATGCGCAAAGTGTTTTCTGAGCTGATGCATTCGGCCTGTGATGGGTTTTGCTTCTACCCAGGAATACCTCGAGGTGTCGAATTTCCCGAATGCTACTGGAACTTCAGTATGTTTAAGGGTTTTGTAATTCGTGATGGCGGATTGCGACTTCCCCTTATCATTGGTTAATGCGTAATCTATCTGTCCACTTTCTTCGGTAAAACCTCTCACGATGGCCCAATAGGTTTTTTTGGTGAGCTGCTCTTGAAATTGTTTTTGTACTGGTGCAATAAGTGACTGCGCTAAGGCAAATAGCAACACCCCGGAAGTTTTTCTATCTAAGCGATGTACAGGGTATACATGTTGATCGATTTGGTTTCTAAGTAATTGAAGGGCAAACTCATCAGTATTTCCTGAGAGCTTTGACCGATGAACCATCAGCCCATGAGGTTTATTAATGGCGACCAAATGCTCGTCTTGGTAAAGAATATCAAGCATTAATTATCTTTTCCACAGTCTTACCCCAAACCCAAAATCGGCCCAATCTGCTTTGAATCCATGAACACTCTTCACCGCAGCTTGGAAATAGAGTGTTTCTGTGATATCAGCACTTAGCCCAAGTCTCATGAAAAACCCTGCTTTGATGTCTTGGCCTGCTTCTGTGATCATATAACCAAACTGTTGACGGATGGCCAAACGCCAAAAATGGAAGTCATAACCCGCGTGAATTCCGGGGAAAAGCTTTGTTTCGTGATCAGGGTAAGCTATCGATAGAGGGGCACTTTCATCATAAAAGAGATTAATTCCGGCAGAAAAGCCGTGAAGTTCATTAAACCGGTATTGGTACTCTAAAGTGGTTGTACTGACCAGGTAAGTTTGAAAATCGCCAAGGTCTTGCGGGTTTTGGTCTCCGCCAATGGCTTGAAATAGGTTTATGCTGCTTGACCTAATATTATTTTTTTTGCCCTTTGCAGGGTATATTTTGGTGTAGTCAACATCGCCGAATGCTGCCACCCTGTTGAGGTGATATCTGACACCAACATTCAAGCCATACATATCAATACCCGTATTTGGTTGCCTTAATCCTCCATTAGACATATGAATAAAATTTCCACCTACTTTTATGTCGAGTGAGGGCGAAACTTTAAAAGCCATAGAAACCGAAGGATTGAAGTAAGCAGCAAAACGTCCTCCCGTTAAATCATTTTGCGGATTAGTGATAGGATCAAAGGGCTTCATGTTAAAGCCTAAACCCAAAGCTGGACCAAATAAGACCTCGATGTTTTTTGCACGATAGATTGGAAAATTGATGAAACCGAAGACCGCCATTGGATTCGAAAATATATCGGTGTCTCCGATGTCACTTACCCAATAGCCAACGCCGTAATTCACATGATTGAAAACCGCCGACCAATTCCCAGGGTCATACATTTGTTTGCCAAATCTGAAGTCAAGGCCTTTATAACCATTCACTAACTCATCCTCTAAATCTCCTCCAGGATAATAATTCTCCCCAAAATGAAAATTAGCTTCAATAAAGGAACTGCTTTTCTTTTCTGTTTGTCCGTTCAAGTCATGGCATATGCATAAAAGTGCAAGAACCAAAATAAGATGGGCAAATATGTATAAAATAGGACGAAGCAAGATGCTGAAGCGTTTGAGGTTAATTTAAAATTGAAACTCTTTCAATCATCAATCAAATCAAAGAAAAACAAGGTTTTTATTGGTAGTTGCTGCATTGATTAAAATCTAGAAATACCAGTTTGAGTTGTGTTGAGTAATTCATCTGAGTTCAACCCTAATCTATTTTGAACGAGCATGAAGCGAAAGTCGAAATTATAGTTTCTGGGTAAAAAGACTAGAATTTCAATAGATTGAAACCCATACCAAACTCAAACCAATCTGCAGTAGATCCTCGGTAAGTCTTTAGACCAAATTGAGTATAAAGCTTTTCAGAGATGTCAAATTTTAAAGCTGGACGAAGAAAAGCACCGTCCTTAATTTTTTGACCCGCTTCTGTAAGCATCGTACCAGCTTGTAATCGCACGGTAAACTTCCAAAAGCTGTAGTCATAACCAAAATGGAAACCTGGGAATTGTGTTGTTTGGTACTCTGCATAGGCAGGTTCGGCATCAATGTCGCTTACACTGGGGTCAATAAAATAATCCAAGCCAAAGGTCAAGCCGCTTTTTTCAGTGAATGAATAATTGTATTCAAGCACCGTGCTTGAGGTAATATATCTTTTATTTGTACCTGCGTAGATTTTGTTCTGTACAGTTCCGATTGCCTGATAAATCTGAATAACATGATTCTCTGTTTTGTTCGGTTTTCGTGTGTTTGTTCTGTTAGGTCTTACTGTAAGCAGTTGATCTGGATTTCTCCTGTCTTCACTAAATTTATTGTTCCGGTTAAAGTGATATCTCAAACCTACGTTAATACCAGCCATATTGAGTCCATAATTAGGTTGAACAGTTCTTCCATTGGAAAAATGGGTGAAGTCAAGACCATAGATGAAATCCATTTCCCTGTTTAAAGCATATGCGGCGCCAATACTCGCGGTGAAATATGCGGCAAACTTTGCCCCAATTGCGTCATTAATGCTATTGTCGACAGGATCGAAAGGAATCAGGTTATAGGTTAAGCCAAAGCCAAGTCCAAACTCAAATTGATTTCTCTTTATCGAAGGAGTTAATGGGAAATTCGCCCATGCATATAGTGCATTTGGGTTTCCAAAGACTTCAGGGTCACCTATGTATCCCGTATAAAATCCCACGCCCCAAGTAGGATAGTTGTGAGCGGCAGCCCATTCGTCTGATTCACTCATTTGCCAGCCATACCTCAATTCAACTGCACCATAACCGTTGGTAAGTAGTTCATCCAATGAATTTCCAGTATATATGTGATTACCACCATGGAATTTAATATCCAATATTCGATAAGGCATTTTAACTGATTCCTGTTGGCTTAGGGTTGTGAATGCTCCGAATAAGACAACAGCAGAAAAGGTAGCAATAATGAGTCTTTTCATTTGGTTAATACACCATCTTCGATCAATACGTCGATTAAACGGTCGGCAAACTGTTCGGATGTTCTGCTAATGCTTTTGGGATCGGAAATGTCAAATTGAGCTGTCCATTGCATTTGCTCTGACGCGACATCAAAAAGCGAAGCCTCTAAATAATAGTCTTTGGCCAGGTAGTAACTTGGTGTTGAGGCATAAACATTAGCATAAGACCAATATTGCGTGTAATTCGCATCGTAAGAAGTCATGGGTGCCGACACGCCAACACCAACCGAAGGCTTGGATTTAATGTTCTCTTCTGAACCCAGAATGGTGATGATAATGATTCCATCAAAATTGAATTTATTGATTCGCTCTCTGATGTACGCCTGTTGTTCGTCAGGGGTCATATTCATCCCTTTCTTGACTTCTTCATTTCCTGCAAATGGAAAAAGTGAAAAAGTAGGTACTCCAGGATAGCCTTTTGCCCTCATTTCTTTGGACATGTAACTCTCAACGTTATCCTTGGTTTGTTCATTGTCAGCAACCATGACAAGACCGATCTTATTGAATTTTTTGGCTTCAATGGAAGGCGAAGTCCATGAGTCTTTCATCTGAATTGGTCCGGCGCAGGAAAAAACAAGCGCTAAAATGGCAAGGCTGAAGAGGGGCTTAAATTTCATGACTCGAAGATAATTCAAGTTTTTATAGGCGACACATAAAATCTTTAATTCTAGCCTTACAAGCTTTTTACTTGGGTGATCAGTTTTTCTATGGAATCTTTCGCATCACCAAAAAGCATTCGATTCTTATCATGATAAAACAGACTGTTTTCAATCCCTGCATAGCCTTTTCCCATTGATCGCTTCATGACAATCACATGCTTGGCTTTGAGGACATCGAGAATTGGCATACCATAAATTGGACTTGACGGGTCATTCTCGGCTGCTGGATTAACGACGTCATTGGCTCCGATCACCAACACTACATCGGTATTGGCCATGTCGTCATTGGCTTGTTCCATTTCCAACAGCTTGGGATAGGGGACATCGGCTTCAGCTAGTAGTACATTCATGTGTCCGGGCATTCTGCCTGCAACAGGATGTATCGCATAGTTCATCTCTACTCCCTTTTCATTCAGTATTTTTTCCAGGTTATGAATGGTATGCTGGGCTTGAGCAACAGCAAGCCCGTAACCGGGTACTACAGCAACCTTATGAGCATAAGCCAAAAGAATGGCAGCATCAGTCACACTAATCTCTTTAATTGTCCCTTGCTCACCATCTCCACCTGCTGAAGCTCCGCCACCTCCAAAAGAGCCTATGATCACATTCGTCAAGGAACGATTCATGGCGGTACACATGAGGACGGTAAGAATCGTACCGGCTGAGCCGACGAGGATACCGCCGGTAAGCATGGCTTGATTGCCGTATAAAAAACCGCCAAAAGCCGCTGCCATACCAGTAAAACTGTTCAAAAGCGAAATGACTACCGGCATATCAGCACCGCCGATGGGCATCACGAACAACACACCATAAAGCAGTGAAAGTGAGAGCAAAGCATAAATATAAATTGCCTCTGCATTCCCTATGATAATAAATGTTCCAAGTCCGAAAATGGCGAGCAAGAGTAAAATATTGATCACTTGGCCTGCTGGGAGTGCTTTATCACCGATTTTACCCTCTAACTTTCCATAAGCCACAATACTGCCCGCAAAGGATACTGATCCAATGATTAACCCCAATACGATCACGACGATCATGCCTAAGTCAACGGCGCCTCCATGGGCCAAATGATCGAATTCCACTAATGAAATGACGGCTGCACAGGCGCCTCCCATTCCATTGAAAAAAGACACCATTTGTGGCATTGCCGTCATTTTGACTTTGAGTGCCATGCGCATTCCGATAACCGTACCTATGACGAGACCTGCTAAGATCAAACCATAGTTGACCCACTTATCAGGAGTTAATTCTTCTTTAAATAGAATGGTGGCTATGATGGCTAGTCCCATACCATAGCCTGCAATAAGGTTTCCTTTTCTAGCCTTATCAGGGCTACTGAGCATTTTAAGCCCAAGAATAAAGGTGATGGATGCGGCGATATAGCAGAGCTCGAGTATGCTCAATCCGAGTAGTGATGTCATGGCTTACTTCTCCTTCTTTTTAAACATTTCTAACATTCGATTGGTGACCACAAAGCCGCCGACCACATTCAAGGTGCCCAGTATGACGGCAAAAAAGCCTAATCCAAGCGCTAAGTAGTTGTCCGGAGATGCTTGAAGCATAATGATGATCGATCCGATGATCACCACACCATGAATGGCATTTGCCCCAGACATTAGAGGCGTGTGCAATACGGCTGGGACATTGGATATGACTTCTATCCCCAGGAAAATGGAGATAATGATGAGAAATATGAATTCTCTATTTTCATAAAACAGGGTGAGTATATCTTCCATTTAAGCAGTTTTTTCTTGTGGAAACAGTATTGAGTTGACGCGTTCACTACGGATTTCTCCGTTGTGTGTCACGCAGGTATTTTGCACGATATCGTCTTCCCAGTTGAGGTCAAGTGCTCCTTCTGGTCCAATGATAAGCTTTAAAAAATTGACCACATTCTTACCGAACATCTTGCTAGCATCACTTGGCATCGTGGAGGGGAGGTTTGAGTCTCCAATGATGGTTACTTGATGCTTGGAAATAGTTTGCTCATTTTCGGTGAGCTCACAATTACCGCCAGTGGAAGCAGCCAAGTCAACAATGACAGATCCTGCGGGCATGTTTTTTACCGTTTCTGCGGTAATTAACACAGGTGCCTTTCTCCCAGGTATTTGTGCTGTGCAGATGATGATGTTTGATTTAGTCGCATGCTCCTGAATCAAGGCTTGTTGTTTTTGCTTGTAATCATCTGACTGCTCAACAGCATAACCTCCTGCAGTGGCTTCGTCTTTTGCACCTTCTACTTTGACAAATTTTGCGCCTAAAGACTTCACTTCTTCTTCGGCTGCGGCTCTTACATCAAAAGCTTCTACCACGGCACCTAATCGACGTGCTGAGGCGATGGCTTGTAACCCCGCAACACCAGCACCTAAAATGAGCACCTTGGAGGGAATAATGCTACCCGCAGCAGTCATGAACATGGGGAAGAAGCGGGGAGAGGTGGCTGCAGCTAATAATACAGCCTTATAGCCGGCAACTGTGGCTTGTGACGATAAGACATCCATCGCTTGTGCCCGAGTAGTTCTCGGAATATTGTCGAGACTAAACGAAGTGGTCTTGAGTTTTAGCAAAGTCTCCACCAATGCCTTATTGCTCAAGGGCTGAAAAGCGGAGATCATCACCTGCTCGGGTGTTAATCGTTTCATCTCCTCTTCTGCCATCGGATGAATAGACAAGACCACCTCTGCTTTCAAAGCTTCTGCTCTTGAACCTATGGTCGCGCCGATGGCTTCATAGTCTGCATTAGTTGCAAAAGCACTGAGCCCTGCATCCTCCTCAATGATAACCGTTGTTTTAAGATCTATTAGTGTTTGGACACTCTCTGGTAGGAGTGTGACCCGATTTTCATAATCAGGTTCTTTTAAAAGGCCTATGGTCATTTTCTTTTGACTGATTTCTCTGAAAATGTATCCTAATTCTACGAGAATAAAACTGACTTTTATCAGGTGTTCTACTCAATTCAAATTATTCTAAAAGAAGTTCATAGCATTTCTATCTTTGGAAAAATGAAAAGATTCAATTTTCCCACACCATACACCATTCTCATCATCATCATTGCGCTCTCTGCTTTGGCTACCTGGTTTTTGCCGGCTGGTAGTTTTGATCAGCTGAGTTATGAAGAGGCTGTTTTTCAAATCAGGGGAAGCGAAAGCATAGACATAGCCGCTAATCAGCGTACGCTAGATTCTCTCGGTTTAACAATGGATTTAGCCAAATTCGAGGAAGGTAAGATCAGAAGGCCCGTATCAATTCCCGGCACCTATCATCTTTCAGAAACCACTCCTCAAGGCCTATTGGCAGTACTTTATGCACCGATCAAAGGAATCTATGAGAGTATCGATATCATTCTTTTTGTACTGATTATTGGTGGCTTTATTGGTGTTTTTCAACATTCAGGTGCGATGGATAAAGGGATCGCGGTACTCTCACAGCGCATGCAAGGAAGAGAAAAGTGGTTGATTGTGATCACGGTAGTCCTAATTGCTTTAGGAGGGACTACTTTCGGCTTACAGGAAGAGACCTTAGCCTTTTATCCCATTTTAATGCCCATCTTTTTAGCCGCCGGATACGATCGGCTGGTGACAGTAGGTGCCATTTATTGTGGGTCATGTGTGGGATACATGGGTGCTACCATTAATCCATTCAGTACCATCATTGCTTCTGACGCTGCTGGCGTCAACTGGACGGTTGGTTTCTATAGTAGAGCCGCCATGCTCGTTTTTGGAGTGATCGTGGTTAGTCTGTATTTGGTTAGCTATGCCGAACGAGTAAAGGCAGAACCAAAACGTTCGTTGGTGGGACTCGATAAAAAAGCAATGAGCAGTCAAAGTGTATTGGTCAAGCTCTCTACAATTAATCAATTCATGTTGATTTTATTCGGCCTGACTTTTTTAGTGATGATCTATGGAGTGTCGCAATTGGGTTGGTGGTTTGAGGAAATGACTGCCCTCTTTCTTGTAGCGGCCATTGTATTGGGTATTGTGCAAAGAGCGAAAGAGAAAGCCTTTGTTCAGGCTTTTGTACAAGGGGCACAGGACCTGCTTGGGGTCTCTTTGATCATTGGTGTGGCACGTGGAATTACCATCGTATTGAATGATGGTAATATATCGGGGACACTTTTAAATGAGGCGGCAGCGGTAGTCGGTAACACCAGTGGTGTTGTTTTTCTTCCTGTGCTCATGTTGATATTCTTCATCATGACCTTATTTATTGCTTCTACATCGGGCTTAGCTTTGGTGAGTATGCCGATCATGGGCGCCTTAGGTAATATTGTTGGCGTTCCGACGGAAGAGATCGTCAACGCGTTCTTGTTTGGCTCCGGTTTAATGATGTTCATCACTCCGTCTGGTGTTGTGCTTCCGTCATTGGCCATGGTGAATGTACCTTATAACACATGGCTCAAGTTTATGGGCAAATTGCTATTGATGCTCGGCCTTTTGGCCGCTGTCATTCTGATAATCGGCTATTTAGTTTAAGCCCTTTAAAGCGCGATTGACTTAAGCATCAAGCCTGAGGCAGGTGCTACGTAAGCTAGATGGTCTTCAAAACCTTTTTCTAATGATCTTTTGAGGTAGTCGAGATCGATGTCATCTTTCCCGAGTCTAAAAAGCTGTCCCATGATGAGGCGAATCTGGTTCCTCATAAACCCTTTGCTTTTGAAATGAACCATAAAGGTTTGATTTGGAAAAAAGCTTGCGGACATTTCAGTATTTGAGCTCAACTCGCAGAGATCTATTGTTCTTACCGTTTGGGTTTCAGGTTTTGGTTTCTTGCAATAAGCTCGAAAGTCATGTTCCCCTTCAAAGAGTTTTGCACCTTGCGACATTAATTCTATATCTAGTTTTTCTGGAAAGGTTGTGAGGAAAGGAGCTGAGAATGGATGTGCTTTTTGTCCATGTGCAAAGAGATAGACGTATTCCTTGATTTTTGGTGATTGAATGATGTTGAAGTCAGCATTAGTTTTCTTAATGCTCAATGCTTTGATGTCGGCAGGTAAATTTAGATTAAAGTGAGCTAAAAAATTATCTTCATCAGTGATGGGATGTTCTAAAAACAACTCTAGGATAAAATCATGGGCAGAGACCATGGCATCTGTCCTGCTACCACCTAAAGTTTTATACGGAATATCACCAAATACAAATTTCAGGGTACGATCCACCATATGGTGCACAGTTTTAACAGCTGGTTGCTTAGCCCAGCCATGATATCGGAACCCCAAATATTGGATGTGAAGTAAGTAGAATTGCTTTGGCTGCATAAAGTGTTGGAGCAAATGGCCATTCGCTCCAATCTTTTAAAGCTTACGAACTCTTATGTTTCTATAGTGGACTTCATCTCCATGATTCTGTAGACTGAAGCTTCCCGTTTTGTATTTGGCGTAGCTCTCGGTCTCGGCCCATTTGCTTTTCGCTTTTAGTGCCTTCCATGCATCAGAGCCTTCCTCGAATTCAAGTAGTTTGATGCCATTTAACCAATGCTCTACACGACCATTGTCATACACGATCTTCACTTTGTTCCATTGCATGTATGGGTTGATTTGTTTTTCGACGGTTGGCGCATGCATGGCGTAATTTGAGCCCACCATTTTGAAAGGTTCTGACTCCGAACGAGAAAATTCATCATCTAATACCTGATATTCAGGTCCTGTTTGAAAATCATAGCCATATTCATCGGATTCAACCACATGATAGAATATACCGCTGTTGCCGCCTTTACCGATCTTATACTCTAATTCGAACTCGAAATTGCCAAAGGTGTCAAGGGTTCTCAATGAAGTAGGTGAGAAGCCTCTGTTTTCTTCTCCAGCACCCGAATGACAAACAATTGCCCCATCGATGATCTCCCATTCACTAGTGATGGAATCACTGCCATAGACTTTCCATCCATCAAAGGTATTCCCGTCGAAGAGAGTGATCCAATCAGTGGTAGCATTCTTCGTTTCATCGTTTTGTTGTTGATCTGACTTTTCACCACTGCAGGAAATCAGCAGGAACGAACAGCTTAACAATAAGGTAAGGGCGAAGTGTTTCATAGTTCACAATTTATGTGAAGATATAAAATCGTTCGGAAGTGGTGAGGGTTAATTGTTGTTTTTCAACTCATTTTCGAACCACAAGATGTATTTGATCGTCGTTTGCCAAAGTGATCTTAAGCCTTGCTTTTGATCGTCGTCAAATTGAATAAACGTACCGTCTGGAGTGTATATCTGTATGGAAACGCCAAAAATGTCATCGATCTGCTTGTTGATCATAATGCCTTGATTTCGAGCAATTGTCCTTAATTTATTCCATGCCGACATCATCCAGTCCCAATCTTCGTGGTAAAGTAAATTGGCTTGGCAGTTTTCGATTTCATGGCGCTTGACTATTCCTTCAGGTGATAATAGCTCAGCCTCACCTTGCATGACATGTTTAGCAATTTTCTGATTACCAAAGGTGTAATAGCATTTCTCTTTGAGTTTAACGTGAGGCAGGAAGAATATCGCCAAAAAGAAATCGTTGACCAGTGTTTGAAAATCTAGAATACAGCAATTCTCTCTACTGTGCGTGTCAATCCATTGAAATGTGAGCTCTTCATGCGCTAAAATGAACTGTTTGAAGTTATTGAGTTCAGCCTTGAGTCTCGATTTTCTAATCAGTTGGCCATCTGGGTTAGTAAAGTCTAGGGCATAAGAAGATGCCGTCAAGGAACTATGCTCAGTATTAAGTTTATCGACTGCGTGTGTTTCAATTTCACCTGTAATCGCAAACTGAATGATCTTTTGGTTTTTAACCTCTACCATCTAGCTTATCTTAAAAAATTGACTACAAAAAAAATATATTATTACTGTGTGTTGTTAACGTTCAAAAAAGCTAATACGTTCTTTGCAGCTATCTTATTGACGTTAAGAGCTTTAATGTACTCTAAAAGTTTTAATTTATCTGTGTTCAGTCTAAATTTAATTTGATCTATCGATATGTGGTCTGTTTTTAATGGGAAAGGGTATGTTTTATCCGCCATTGTAAAACAAGCTGGAGCAGGACTTTTAATCAATTCTTTAATAAGCAAATAAGCATTGGGCATATCAATAGGTACAAAAATGAGTACTTGATTAAGCTCGACTAAGCAACTGTAGATACCACCGAGAGGGCCTTTTTTAGGAAATAGATCGATAATGCAATTGTGGTCATTCGATAGCTTTTCGAATTGTAACGCATTGACTGACAGATAAATCTCTTTGTTAAAAGCCGATAACTTTTCTACTTGATGGGCCAGAAAGGTTTTCCCCTGACATTCCACAAATGCCTTGTCACGGCCCATGCGTTTACTTTCGCCACCCATTAAGATGACAATGGCCAGGTCTTTGTCAGTCTTGAATGCGTTCATGACCGCTGTAGCAATTAAAACTCTTGTGTTTGACAAAGCCAAGGAGAGTAATGCCATGCTCTATTGCCAAATCAATGGCTAGAGAAGAAGGGGCACCGATGGCGGCGATCAAGGGTATGCCAGCCATCGCCGCTTTTTGCACCAATTCAAAGCTGGCTCTCCCGCTGAGTAAAAGGAGGTGGTTACTTAATGGGAGTAGACTTTTTCCGAAATAATGGCCGATTAGTTTATCAAGGGCATTATGTCTACCAACATCCTCCTGGATCAATTTCAAAGCTCCATATTGATCAAATAGCGCCGAGGCATGAATTCCGCCTGTCGCTTGAAATGCACCTTGGGTAGCATTCATTTTATCGAGCAATTGATGAATGGTTTTACTAGAGACGTTCATTACTGAACTGACAAGGTGGGAGGGATCTACTTTTATGGCTTCAATGGAAGCTTTACCACAAACGCCGCAGCTTGAGGTGGTGTAGAAGTTCCGGTCAGCATTTTTCATGTCTGTATTGACATGATCCGATACTGTGATTTCGACTACATTTTCTGCTTTCTGGAAAGAATCTATGAAATCCGATCGATCCCGAATGATTCCCTCAGTGAATAAAAAGCCAAGTGCCAATTCAATGTCGTTACCGGGGGTTCGCATGGTCACGGCTACCGATTTACTCATCGGATCTGCCGCTTTTTTAAGACGGATTTCTAAGGGTGCTTCAATAGCGATCTGATCTTCATGGGCCATTGTTTGCCCTGTGACAAATCGATTAATAGGGTATGTAGCTATGCTATGAGCCGAATCATTCAATGTCTTAAGGGGTTTGGATATAAAGGTTCTGTGTCTTCATTCTCTTTTTCTTGTAGGCAACTAAAGTCTTTTTCTATGCTCATCAGTAACTCATTATGGTCTGTTCCCTCAAAGCCTACTCTTTCGTCCTGATGCCAACCGTCAATAAGCTCCATTGGCACATTCAATTGCACTTGCCCGTTCATCATGCGTGCTGAAAGTGACTGCTCGTCGCTGCTGACCACACGATAAACGCAGGTATAATCGCCAATTTTGCACTTTTCTTCAACCATGCCATTTTCACACAGTTGATTTACTTCTCTTGGCGTCAGCCGAAATCTTATGCTGTTGCCTTTAATACGTAATTTCATTAATAAAAAAATATGGTTGTTCTTGACGGGAAACTTCTTCTCCTTAAAAATTAAAAAGTACTAAGAATAACTCGCTAAAAATAGCTCAAGTGTTAGGAAAGGCCTGAAATTAACCCATCATCGTCAATGAACATTCCTTCAGAGGCAGGCGTAGCCGGTAGGCCAGGCATTCTCATCATCTGTCCAAGGATGGGGATGATAAAGCCTGCGCCGGCAGCAAATTCAAACTCTCTTACGGTTACTTCAAAACCTTCTGGTCGACCATACAATGATTCATTGTCGCTCAAGGACTTTTGCGTTTTGGCCATGCAAATAGGCATTTTGTCAAAACCCAGCTTTTCCATTCTCTTCAATTGAAGCCGAGCCAATTTGGAATAATCTACCCGAACCGCTCCATAGATCTCGCTCGCTATGGTATTGATTTTATCTTCAATTGTAGCATTCCAGTCATACAGTGCCTTAAAATCGCTTTTATTCTCATTGACTACCTCAACAACTCCCTTTGCGAGGTCTGACATGCCCTCACCACCTTTGGCCCAACCATTTGCGACGATGGCTTTAGCGCCTAGTTGAGCACATTTCTCTTGGATAAGCTGAACCTCAGCTTCAGTGTCAGAAGGGAAGGTATTGATGGCGACAATTGGGGTTATGCCAAATTTCTTCACATTATCGATGTGTTTACCAAGGTTAGCAAAACCGTGAGCTACACGTTCCAATGAAGCTGTATTGTATTCTTCTTTTGTTGCGCCTCCATGGTGTCGTAGTGCTCTGATCGTTGCGACTAAAACAACAGCCTTAGGTTTCAAACCTGCCGAAACACATTTAATGTCAAGGAACTTCTCTGCACCTAAGTCTGCCCCAAAGCCCGCCTCTGTAACAACATATTCTGATAAGGAGAGCCCCATTTTGGTGGCGATCACAGTATTGGTGCCTTGTGCAATATTGGCAAAAGGACCACCATGGATAATGGCAGGATTACCTTCTAAGGTTTGAACCAAATTCGGTTTGATGGCATCTTTTAACAAAATCGCCATGGCATTTTCTGCTTTCAAGTTTTTGGCAAAAACAGGCTGCTTGTCGAATGTGTATCCGATAAAAATATTACCCAATCGTTCTTTTAGGTCGCTAAAGTTTTCTGACATGCAGAGGATGGCCATGACTTCAGAAGCTGGCGTAATATTGAAACCATCTTCACGTGGAATGCCATTGGCGGTACCTCCTAATCCGATGGTAATCTGACGCAAGGCCCGATCATTCATGTCCATGACCCTTTTCCAGGTGATGGTTCTTGGGTCAATATTTAGACCACCTGATTTACTCTGAATGTTATTGTCGATCAAAGCGGACAGTAGGTTATTGGCCTTTTCAATGGCAGCAAAATCGCCTGTAAAATGCAAGTTGATATCTTCCATTGGGATCACCTGTGAATAACCACCACCTGCAGCGCCACCTTTTATGCCGAATACGGGCCCTAATGAGGGTTCACGTAAAACCGCAAGGGCCTGTTTCCCAATCTTATTTAAGCCTTCAACTAATCCGATCGAGACGGTGGTTTTACCTTCTCCTGCTGGAGTAGGGGTCATGGCCGTTACCAAGATCAAGTTGTTTTCATCAACCTTTGATTGGTTGATTAGATCGAGGGGGAGTTTGGCTTTATACTTTCCGTAGTGTTCGAGTTGATCGGGATTTAGGTTGATGTTAGAAGCGATATCATTGATATGCTTGATTGAGGCGGCTTGTGCGATCTCAATGTCTGAAAGGTGTTTTTCCATAGGGTTATGTTTGCGAGGCTTAAATTAAGGGAAATACTGAGAGCACAAACTGATTTCTGTCAGGTAGCGTAACTGAGAGCCTTGCAACCAATGGCGCCCAGCTGAGTATTAAAGAATAGATGGCCCTCTAAACAAGTCTTTTTTCCTTCCATTTTCCACGCTTGAACCAGATTACGGTTAGAAGGCAAGGGATTACATAACTGATGGGAAAGGACCACCAAACACCTAGTTCTTGGAAATTATCCATTGCAGATACAAACCATGCGAAAGGAAATTGTATGGCCCAAATACCGATAATGGTCAAAATCATTGATTCAACCGTATTGCCCGAACCCCTTAATGTGCCAACAAGCGCTAATTGAGCACCCATAAATCCAAAGCTGAGCGAAACGATCTTGATGAAATCAACCCCCATTTGAACTACATGGGCTTCTGCGTCCATAAAGATAATGACCAGAGGTTCTGCAAATAGGTAGAATAATATGCCAATGATCGACAAGCCGATAAATCCGATCCATGCAGCATAAACGGCACCGCGTTCAGCTCTTTCAATTTGCTGTGCACCCATGTTTTGTCCTACTACTGTGGAGGAAGCTCTCAAAAGGCCTAAACCAAAGATGACGACAAAGCTGATCAGGCGTGAGCCCACACCATAAGCGGCTAATACTTCTGTCCCAAATTTAGCGGCTATGCCAGTCATTAGGGTTAAACCCAGGGCTCTGGCGGAGATCTCAATCGAGGAGGGCGCACCAATCTTAAATGCTCTTTTCAAGAGTGGGACATCGAAGGAAAATCCTTTCAGGATCAATTTGATATCAGTGATTCCTTTGAATAAAATGTAATGGCCGATGGCAGCGGAAAGCATTAAGGTGCATAAGGTTGAAACTGCAGCGCCAGCAACACCATAGGCAGGAATTGGTCCCCAACCATAAATGAAAAGTGGGTCTAGTACGAAGTTTAAGGCCAGGGTTGCAGCATTGATATAAAGTGGGATTCTAACTTCTCCAATGCCACGTAAGAGTGACTGAAACATGATGAATCCGAAGTTGAAGACCAGACCGACGAAAATCATTTGCTGGAAGAAATTCGCATCATCAAAAATGATGTCTTCCACCCCTAAAGCAATGAGGATATCAGGACTGAGCCAATAAGCAATGGCGGATAACACAATAGACATCAAAACTACCATGCTCAGCGTTTGTGCTGCCACATGATTGACCATTTTGTAATCCTTTGCTCCTGCAAATTGGGCAACCAAAATACTGCCCGCAAAAGCAAAACCTGAGCTTAATGAAATCAATAAAAAGTTGACCGGGTAGGAGATCGATACTGCAGCTACTGCGTTGGCACCTAAGCGACCTACCCAGAATGCATCAACCAGTTGATAGCCAGTTTGTAGCAAGTTGGCTCCAATGATGGGCAAGGCAAGTGCGATCAAGCCTTTCAGCAAGTTGCCTTGGGTGAGATCGATCTTTTTTCTTGCCATCAAAGCGCAAAGCTAATCGAATAGAGGCAAGCGTCAAGTGAAAGGGATTAAGTTAGTTTTTTGTGAGAGGCTGATTTCGGTGTAGCATTTTTGCTTACTTGTGGCTCTCTCAACTAAGCTACATGCCTAGAAATTCTTCTACGCGATCATAGGTTTTATTAATGAATCGAGGAGCCAGAATGTGAAAACCGAAGAATACTCTGAAAGAATAGCCGTCCAATTCTTCGTGCACTTGTCCAGTACCTTGTTCTTGTATTTCGTGCAGATACCTTAAATCGATACCCCCAAAGATTTTCTTAGAATTATATCCTAAACCTAGAATTCCTTTAGATCTAAAATTGAATGAGCGATAATTGGTAGTGACGAATTCACCATTGAATGGAGTAGTTAATGCTGTGTACCGAAGGCCAGTACCTGCAATAATGCCAAAATTTATGTACCATTTTCTTTGGAGTACTATGGTATAGTAGTATGCTACATCCAGTAAGACTTGTAGATTGTCTGAACTTTGTCCGGTAGGTGTCCGGTTATCGATCAAAGAGTAATTCCATGATATTCCGGTTGCGAAGGAACCGGCACTTTTTAACTGCTGAGCCATTTGGACATTAAAGGCTGTATAGGAGAATTTTGGATTGAATTTGTAATAGTGCGTACCTCGATAGGTGGTATAATTCAATTCAGGGAATTGGATATAGGGTGTTTCTCCTTTTACAAAATCCGGTATATAGTCAGACGAGTTATCTAAATAAAACCCAGATGCGGTATTCCATTTGAAGTGATTGATGAGGTTTGATGTATTGAAGGAAAAGCCAAAGCCGTTGATGTTTGTCTCTCCTTTAAGGTCTTCATCTTGGTTTTGCCCCAGTGGTGGTTTGAAGGAAAGAAAGACCGATAGTGCTCTGTAATCAATGCCTATCTTATTGTAATAGCTGAAATTGGGCCTGATATCATAAAAGAAATCATCGCCTGCTAAGCTGAAGGTTTCAAAATCAGTTTCCAGATCTGCTGAAAGGTTGAAATAATCATCCAGATTGATAAAGAATGCACCTGTATCTATAGGTGTCTCAGTTTGTGCCTTGACATTATTGACAAGTACAACGCACAGCAAAAAGGCTAACAGGCGATTGGCTCTGGACAGATATGTACTGCAGGAGTCCTTCAATGATAAGTTTTTCTAAATGCCATATATGCTAGATCATGTAAAGGCCGGTATTCCTGTAATTTCAGCACCTAGAATTAGTAAGTGAATGTCATGCGTGCCTTCGTAAGTTACCACAGACTCTAAGTTTGCCATATGACGCATCATGGAATATTCTTGTGTGATGCCCATGCCACCGTGCATTTGACGTGCTTCTCTTGCAATATTCAATGCTACTTCAACCGCATTCCTTTTTGCCATTGAAATTTGTGCTGTGGTGGCTTTCCCTTCATTGAAAAGTTGGCCTAATCGGAAATTCAAAAGCTGAGACTTTGTGATTTCGGTAAGCATCTCAGCTAATTTTTTCTGCTGCAATTGGAAAGAGGCAATAGGCTTATTGAATTGTTCTCTTTCCAGAGTGTATCTTCTTGCTGATTCATAGCAGTCCATCGCTGCGCCAATAGCACCCCAAGCTATGCCATATCGCGCTGAATCTAGACACATCATTGGCGCACCTAAACCACTTTTATTTGGTAGTAGGTTTTCTTTTGGCACTTTCACATTGTCAAAAACCAGTTCACCAGTAGCACTAGCTCTTAATGACCATTTGCCATGGGTCTCTGGTGTGGTAAAGCCTTCCATGCCTCGTTCAACGATCAATCCATGAATTCTGCCTTCTTCATTTTTAGCCCATACGACTGTAATATCAGCATGAGGTGCATTTGATATCCACATTTTGGCACCATTTAACAAGTAATGATCGCCCATGTCTTTATAATTGGTGGTCATGCCTGAAGGATTAGACCCATGATCGGGCTCTGTCAAACCAAAACAGCCCAACATATCGCCTGAGGCAAGTTTAGGAAGGTATTTATTTCGTTGCTCCTCATTTCCAAATTTATAGATCGGGTACATGACCAATGAGCCTTGCACAGAAGCGGTCGACCGCATGCCGGAATCACCTCGTTCAATCTCCTGCATAATCAGTCCGTAGGCGATGTAATCCATACCGCCACAGCCATACACGGCTGGAAGTTGAGGTCCGAATGCCCCGATCTCACCAAATTTCTTGACAATGTCGATCGGGAAATAGGCATTTTCAGCCCAGCTCTCGATGTAAGGAGAGATTTCCTTCTTTACAAAATCACGAACTGCTCCGCGCACCATGATATGCTCTTCTGTGAGCATATCATCCATGCCATAGAAGTCAGGATGTTCAAAGGTGTCTTGCTTAGAGGATTTTTGGATTAGAGAAGCTTTATTGTTACTCATAGGTGATTTGTTTTCCGAATGATTTGTGATCAAATTTGCAACCACTTTTTAATCTGTGCAAACGTATGAACAAGTCTAATATAGACCAAAAGATACTCGATAAGATTGAGCAATTAGCTGAGAAGTATGATGCCATGGGGCAAGACTTGGCGTCTTACTTAGATGGTTTACTTCATTCCGACTTTTTAAAATATTGGGATTACATCAATCTTGATTCACTTTTAGGGCTTCAGCAACCCAAAACAGGCTTTCCTGATGAGATGATCTTCATTATTTATCATCAGATCACAGAGCTTTATTTTAAGTTGATTCGTTGGGAAATGAAGCAAGTGCATGAGGGAGCGCATCCAAATGCTGCTGATTTCACGATGCGCGTCAAGCGCATTAATAATTACCTAGAGCACCTGTGTCATTCTTTCGTGATCATGACAGAAGGGATGGAAAGAGAACAATTCTTGCAGTTTAGAATGGCACTTTTACCCTCGTCTGGCTTTCAATCAGGACAGTATCGAATGATTGAAATCGGTTGTACAAACTTGCATAACTTGATCAATTCCGATGTGCGTAAAAACGTACCGAAGGACGCATCGATTGCCGAGTTATACGATAAGATCTATTGGAAAACAGGTGCAACTGAATTGAGCTCAGGCAAAAAGACACTCACCTTAGCGCACTTCGAAGACAAATACACCACTGAGTTTTTACATTTGGCACAGGATACCCAACAGACTAATTTCTATCAGTTGTATTTGACCTATTATCATGAAGAACCTGATGCAGAGTTAGTGGCGGAATTAAGAAAACTCGATCTTTTGGCAAATGTTGATTGGCCATTAGCCCATTTTCGCTCAGCAGTGAAATACCTGCAGAAAGATCCGGTTGATATTGCTGCTACGGGCGGAACCAACTGGCAAAAATATTTACCACCACGCTTTCAGAAAGTCATCTTTTTTCCTGAATTATGGACAAAAGAAGAGCAAGAGACTTGGGGTAAGCATTGGGTCTTAGATCAATTAGGAATTAAGAAGTAGCAATAGCAGGTCTATTTCAGTTCATTTGACCATCTTTCGGAATAGCAAGAATACATGAAAAAAAGCATCAATCTAGTGCTCAAGCCTGAAGAGGCTTTTGACGAGTCGGTTTTTGAGCAAGCCGTAAAAAATAAAGCAGGAATGAATCGGCCTGAGGTACAGGTGCGTGCATTGAAACGTTCCATCGATGCAAGGTCTAAACACGTGAAGATCAATATTCAGGCCTTGGTCTCAGACACAGAGCTGCCACCAAAAATCAGCTATAGAAGAGATTATCCAACTGTTACCAATGCCGACCCAGTGGTGATTGTTGGTTTTGGGCCAGCAGGTATGTTTGCTGCCTTGAGGTGCATTGAGTTGGGCTACAAGCCCATCATCATAGAGCGTGGAAGTGACGTTCAAAAAAGGAGAAGAGATCTAGCGGCAATCAACAAAGAGCATATCGTTAATCCAGAATCGAATTATTGTTTTGGTGAAGGAGGGGCCGGTACCTATTCTGATGGCAAGCTTTACACACGCTCAAAGAAAAGAGGAGACATTCTAAAATCACTTGAGATTCTTGTCGCGCATGGCGCAACAGACGAAATCTTAGTTGATGCCCACCCGCACATCGGTACCAATAAATTACCAAAGGTTGTTCAAGAGATTCGAGAATCTGTATTGGGAGCAGGAGGCGAGATTCATTTTGATACGAAAGTGACCAATTTCATCTTGAAAGATGCAGAGATGAAGGGCGTTGTTTTAGAAGATGGCACTAAGGTAGAAGGAATTGGTGTGATCTTAGCAACAGGACATTCCGCGCGAGACATCTTTTCATTGCTCGCTAAACAAGAAGTGTTAATTGAGTCGAAACCTTTTGCTTTGGGTGTAAGGATTGAACACCCGCAGCAGTTGATCGATCAGATTCAATACCATTGCGAAGTTGACCGTGGACCTTGGTTACCTGCTTCAAGCTATGCACTGGTGCATCAAACCTATTTTGAAGGGAAACAGCGGGGTGTATTTAGCTTTTGCATGTGTCCAGGAGGGTTTATCGTGCCCGCGGCTACTGCCCCAGGTGAGATTGTAGTGAATGGGATGAGTCCTTCTAGGAGAGATTCTAAATATGCAAATTCAGGAATTGTCACGGCGGTTGAATTAGAAGATCTAGTAGATTATGAACAACACGGTGCATTGGCTGGCCTTGCTTTTCAGCAGGAGGTCGAGCAACGTGCTTGTGTGCTTGCTGGTGCTGACCAAACCGCACCTGCCCAGCGTATGGGCGATTTTATCAATAAGAGAGTCTCAAGTACTCTGCCAGATACTTCGTATCAGCCCGGGCTTCACAGCATGGACATGAGAGAAATTCTCCCAGAATCTGTAGCCTATCGGTTGGATAAGGCATTTAGAGCCTTCGGTAAAAAAATGAAGGGATACCTTACCAATGAAGCACAGCTTGTTGGCGTAGAGAGTAGAACCTCTTCGCCTGTGAGGATTCCTCGAGATAAGGAGTCATGCGAGCATGTACAGGTCAAACGTTTTTATCCTTCTGGCGAAGGTGCGGGCTATGCTGGCGGGATACTTTCTGCTGCTATGGATGGAGAAAAATGTGCAGAGGCCTTGATCAGAGCTTATGGGAAACAACCTATCCTTGCATAGCCTTTACGGCTTGCTTTAGCCCTTCAATGATTTCTTTTTCTTCACTTCCTGAAGCTAGACGTTCGGCAGTATTCAAATAGGCATTGGCATTGTTGAAGTCACTCAAAAGACCACAAGCATAGCCTGCAAGGGCTTGAGCTTGAAAATTTTGATCATCAATTGAGATGCTTTGTTGTAGGAGATCAAGTGCGTGCTCGTATAGCTGCTCCGATTGAAAATTATTGATGATTTCCAATGCCTCACGGATTAGCCAATCTCTTTTATCTGCTGAAATTAAATGATTATTGATGTAGGCATTGTTTTCAAAAATGTAATTCTCAAACTCTTCACGCTGCCCATAGTACATGGATTTGGTGATATAGGCCATTTCGGCCTGATCATTAACTGGCGTAAATTCAGGTAATACATGTGTGATGAGCTCATTAAGTAAATCGAGCGCTCCATATCGAATAGCTAGTTCTAAATTATCATTGTACACCGCTTTCATATAGTCTTCAAATTCAGACCGTCCATGTGCTTCAATGATGAGTAGTTTATTTGCCGTGATGTACTGAAAAGGTGCTGAACTCAGTTGGTTCTCGAACCTTGATACCAACCAGAGGGTCTCTATGCGCTGATAATCCTCGGGCCTAAGGGTGGCAATGTATGTTTTAGCAATTTCGGCAGCTTCCTCATAGTTTCGTTTCTCTAAAATACCGATATAGGTAAGTTGTTCTTCTTTTGTAATGGTACCGCTTTCGTAAGCCACCTTGAGCTCGGGTAATGACGACCAACTGCCTTGTACATTTTCCGCATAGGCCATTAGGGTAGGTACTGGAACAAATCCACCAATTTGTTCAAAGACTTGTTCCTCGTCAGTCAGAAACAAGAGTGTAGGGTAGCCATCGATCGCAAATTCAGAAGCTTTTCCATAGCCAAATTCGGTTTCTGCATCGAATTTCACATTGATGAAATTCGCCTCGAAATAGTCGATCAAATCAGGATTGGTGTAGACCTCTTTGTCAAGTTTTTTGCAATAGCCACACCAGTCGGTATAAACATCTACAAATACTAGTTTACCTTCTGATTTCGCCTGTTCAAAAACTGCATTCCATTCTTTGCTATTCTCAACTTCAATAAACTTGATTGATGCGACATTGCTTGCCGTTGCAGCACCGATTGACCAGAGAAAGCAAAGTAAGAATACAAATTTTTTCATGTGTTGTCTTTTGCTGAAAAACGTGAACTAATCACTTTCAGTATTTTGTTGACAAAAATAGTGATCTTATCGTTCCAAAAAGGTTAAAATAAGCAAATGAAGAAGACTGTGATCGTTGGTGCTGTACCTAAACCGTATCGATACGCCTATCAGGCCGCGCAAATGCTAAACGAACGGGGGATTGAATTCGTCCCTGTAGGCATACAAAAAGGACAAGTCTTAGGAAGGGATATCCTCAATATTTACGATGATCCTGAAATTGAAGGAGTAGATACCGTTACACTATATGTGAATGAGGTACGTCAACAATCGATCTATAATTTTATCTTAGGTCTTCATCCAAGGCGGATCATTTTCAATCCAGGTGCTGAAAATCAAGAGCTTAAAACCATGGCAGAAAATAATCGAATTGAAGCCGTCGAAGCCTGTACTTTAGTTATGCTTTCGGTAGGCAATTTCTGATCAATTTTCCATATATTCGTGTGGTTAAACAAGAACCAGAAATTACGATAACATATTCCCTTTTAGGGAAGATCAAATCCTAGAATATATCTTTTTTATTTATGAGCGACGAGGCGAAGAAAAACGATTATAAAGCAAGTAATATCCAGGCTTTAGAGGGGATGGAGCATGTAAGAATGCGTCCCTCGATGTATATCGGCGATGTAGGTGAAAGAGGACTGCACCATTTAGTTTATGAGGTAGTTGATAACTCCATAGATGAAGCCATGGCTGGTTACTGTGATACCATCGATGTTTGGATCAATGAAGACAATTCTATTTCCGTAAAAGACAATGGGCGAGGCATTCCGGTCGATATGCACGAAAAAGAAGGCGTTTCTGCTCTTCAAGTAGTGATGACTAAAATTGGTGCTGGTGGAAAATTCGATAAAGACTCATATAAAGTATCAGGTGGATTACACGGTGTTGGGGTTTCTTGTGTGAATGCTCTTTCCAATCATCTAAAAGCGACCGTATTCAAGGAGGGTAAAGTATGGGAGCAAGAGTACGAACGAGGAAAAGCTTTGTATCCAGTTCGAGAGGCTGGAGAGACTCAAGACAATGGAACGATGGTAACCTTTTTACCAGATGATTCTATCTTCACAAGCTCTACTGTCTACAGTTTCGAAACCCTTTCGGCACGTTTAAGAGAACTTGCTTATCTGAATAAAGGAATTAAGATTTCGTTAACCGATAAAAGAACCAAAACTGACGAAGGTGATGACGTGGTAGAACACTACCATAGTGAAGAAGGCTTGCCTGAATTCATTAGGTATTTAGATGATGCCAGAGAGCAATTGACTTCAAATGTCATTGCCATGGAAGGTGAAAAGAATGGTGTCCCTGTGGAGGTCGCCATGGTATATAACACCTCTTATGCTGAGCACCTCTATTCTTATGTGAACAATATCAACACCCACGAGGGAGGTACCCACCTTTCCGGTTTCAGAAGAGGGTTGACCGCCACTTTAAAGAAGTATGCAGAAACATCAGGCTTACTTAAAAACTTGAAGTTTGAGATCGGTGGCGATGATTTTAGAGAAGGTCTAACGGCTATTGTCTCAGTAAAGGTAGCAGAGCCTCAATTCGAAGGTCAGACGAAAACGAAGCTAGGCAATAGGGAGGTGACTGCCGCGGTCAGTCAGGCAGTAACTGAAATGCTAACCGAATATTTAGAAGAGAATCCAAATGATGCAAGAACCATCGTTCAAAAGGTGATTTTGGCAGCACAAGCGCGCCATGCTGCGCGGAAGGCTCGCGAGATGGTTCAGCGAAAGAATGTGCTATCGGGTACTGGACTCCCAGGTAAACTTGCGGATTGTTCTTCGAGAGATCCATACGAGTGTGAGATTTATCTAGTTGAGGGTGACTCTGCTGGTGGTTCTGCCAAACAAGGAAGAGATCGTCATTTTCAAGCGATTCTACCTTTAAGGGGTAAGATCTTAAATGTGGAAAAGGCCCAAGAACATAAGATCTACGATAATGAAGAGATCAAAAACATGATCACGGCCTTGGGTGTCACGTTTGGTACCGAAGAAGATAGCAGAGGATTGAATATGGAGAAGCTTCGTTATCACAAGATTGTGATCATGACGGATGCAGATATTGACGGTAGTCACATCAGAACGCTGATTTTGACTTTCTTCTTCCGTTTCATGCGACCGCTCATTGATGCTGGCTATTTGTATATCGCCCAGCCTCCATTGTACTTACTCAAAAAAGGTAAAGATCAGCGTTATTGCTGGGATGAAAATCAACGAGCTATCATTACCAAAGAAATGGCCAAAGATGGGAAAGAAGACTCTGTTAATATCCAGCGTTACAAGGGACTCGGAGAGATGAACCCAGAACAATTATGGGAAACGACGATGGATCCTTCTACAAGAAGCATGAAACAGGTGACTGTTGCTTCTGCAGCAGAGGCAGATCATTTGTTCTCTATGTTGATGGGGGATGAGGTTGCACCAAGAAGAGAATTCATTGAGCGCAATGCGAAATATGCGAAAGTTGATATCTAAGTAATTGAAAATCAATTTTTCAAAGGGGCTTCGGTCCCTTTTTTTATACGCTGATTTTTCCTTGGTTCTTCTGTTTTATAAAATAAAGAGATAGTTATAGTCGACTCATTTAAGTGTTACTATACATAAGGAAATAAATTTGATGAATTAGTTTACCTAACTCTTGTCGTAGAGCATATGAATGATTCCGTCTTTTAAGCCAACGTCTGGAACAAGTATTTCAGATGCATTGGCAGATTCCATCGCATGGGCATACAATTTGGCTGCAGGAATGATCACATCTGCACGATCAGGGTTCAGATCCAATTGATAAATGCGTTCATCGATGCTCAATTGGTCAATCTTCAGCTGTGTTTTATAGAGCTGTTCAAGGCTCAATACTCTATTATTTGATACATCGGATAACTCATAAAGTTTAGCAATATTTCCGCCTGTCCCCACAGCCTTCACCGGTTGATTCAGGTCAATATTTGTTTGAATCCACTCAAACATATGGCGGAGTTTCTCACCTGAGTTTTTAAGCTCCAGCCCTCTAACCGAGCCGAGTTTGTAAGAGGTAGAATGGTTGACTATACGGTCTTGAATAATATTGAGCTCAGTGCTACCTCCTCCAACATCGATATGCAAGAATTGACCTAAATCTAATTGGCCAATTACAACGGAATTGATGAGTCGAGCCTCTTCTTCTCCGCTGATGAGGTGGATTTTTAGATCGTAAAGCTGATGTACTTGTTTAATGATACTTCGACCGTTTTCGCTTTCGCGAAGAGCAGAGGTAGCACAGGCATAATAGGCATCGACTTCATAGAGATCGATCAACAGTTTGAAGGCATGCATTAAGCGATAGAATTTCTTCTTATTCTTTTCTTTGATCTTGCCTTCGGTGAATACATCATGTCCCAAGCGTAAGGGAAACCGAACGTATTCGACCTTCTTGAAACGATTTATCCCTTCATGGCTGACCACGCGATAGACGAGAAAACGAATGGCATTTGAGCCAATGTCAATTGCTGCTAATATCAAATCACTGGAAATGTAGTCTAAACGACGGTGTGAAACAATACGGCGCCGATGAAGAGGTATTTGATTGATTTATAGACAACAAGTACTTCTTTAAACTATTCGACAAATTTCAGATTAATTTTCTCACCTAAAAAAGCTAATTAGGATTAAAAGAATAGTTAATTTATTTACATCTTTGCAATGCTTATCAAGAAAGGCGGAGGGACTAGGCCCTTTGATGCCTTAGCAACTTGGGTGGGACCAGGTGCTAATTCCTAGCTCCGAGCTTTCGGAGAAAAGATGAGAATGAAATCCTTTCCACTTTCTCGGTGAGCCATAGATTGAAAATATGGCATCTAGCATAGAAGATTTACTAAAAGAAAGAGTACTCGTTTTGGATGGTGCAATGGGTACCATGATTCAGCGGCATACGCTGGAAGAGGAGGATTTTAGGGGAGATAGGTTCCAAGAGCATCATAAACCGCTAAAGGGTAATAACGACTTATTATCGATCACTCGTCCTGATATCATCAAGGATATTCATGAGCAGTATTTTGCAGCAGGGGCAGATATTGTAGAAACGAATACCTTCAGCGGAACAACCATAGCTCAGGCCGATTATGACCTTCAAGAAGCTGTCTACGATATCAATTTTGAATCTGCGAAGATCGCAAAACAAGTAGCGATTGAATTCACTGAAAGGGAACCAGATAAACCTCGCTTTGTCGCAGGTTCGATGGGCCCAACAAACCGTACCGCGTCACTATCACCAGATGTCAATGATCCAGGTTATCGTGCAGTGACCTTTGACGACCTTGTGAAAGCCTATAAAGAACAGGCCATCGCCTTAATTGAGGGAGGTGTAGATTTACTACTTGTCGAAACTGTTTTTGATACCTTAAATGCCAAAGCTGCCCTTTTTGCCATTGAATTGGCATTTGAAGAAAAGGACCTAAGAATGCCTATCATGGTTTCGGGAACTATTACAGATGCCAGTGGTAGAACCTTATCTGGTCAAACAACAGAAGCCTTTTTAATCTCAGTTTCCCACATGCCCATCATGTCTATTGGTTTGAATTGCGCCCTAGGGGCGGAACAATTGCGGCCTTACTTAAAAACCTTATCAGACAAAGCACCTTTTCATACCAGTGCGCATCCAAACGCAGGATTGCCAAACGAGTTTGGTGAATATGATCAGACTCCGGAAGAAATGGCTACACAAATCGAGAGCTTTTTAAATGATGGCTTCCTCAATATTGTTGGGGGTTGTTGCGGAACAACACCTGAGCACATTAAAAAGATTGCCGAAGCGGCAGCCAAAGTGAATCCAAGAAAACTTAGTCAAGAGGAGGTAATCAATGAGTAAGCAGCATGTAAGTTTAAGGCTTTCTGGATTAGAGCCTTTGATCGTGACTCCTGATATTCCATTCATAAATGTTGGTGAGAGAACCAATGTGACAGGTTCAAAACGATTTGCGCGGTTGATCAAGGAAGAGCTGTATGAAGAAGCACTGGAGGTTGCTCGAAATCAAGTAGAAGGGGGGGCTCAGATTCTCGATGTGAACATGGACGAGGGAATGCTTGATGGAAAGGAAGCGATGGTGAAGTTTCTAAACCTCATTGCAGCCGAACCTGATATCGCAAGGATTCCAGTGATGATCGACTCATCAAAATGGGAGATCATTGAGGCCGGTTTGAAATGTATTCAAGGGAAAGGTGTGGTGAATTCCATTTCATTGAAAGAAGGAGATGACATCTTCATCGAACAAGCCACAAAGGTAAAGCGCTATGGTGCCGCTGTCATCGTCATGGCTTTTGATGAGAAAGGACAAGCCGATTCTTATGAAAGAAGAATTGAGATCTGTGAGCGTTCTTATCGGATTTTAGTCGATCAAGTGAAATTCCCAAAAGAGGACATTATTTTTGATCCTAATATTTTCCCGGTAGCGACTGGGATTGAGGAGCATAATAATAATGCGTTAGACTTTTTTAGGGCAACGAAATGGATCAGGGAGAACCTGCCTGGTGCTCATGTAAGTGGAGGTGTGAGTAATGTGTCATTTTCTTTTAGAGGCAATAACCCGGTAAGAGAGGCGATGCACTCAGCATTTCTCTATCATGCGATCAAAAATGGCATGGACATGGGGATTGTCAACCCAACCATGCTCGAGGTTTACGATGATATTCCTAAAGAATTGTTAGACAGGGTGGAGGATGTACTACTCAATCGCAGAGACGACTCGACGGAAAGGCTCTTAGATTTTGCCGAAACCTACAAAGCCTCTGGCAAAGCCCAAGTAAAAGATGATGCTTGGAGAAAAGATAGCGTAGAGAAGAGACTTGAGCATGCCTTGGTCAAAGGAATTGTTGAATTTATTGAGGAAGATACAGAGGAAGCGCGGCAGCAACATGCGAAACCTTTACATGTGATTGAGGGGCCCTTAATGGATGGGATGAATGTTGTTGGTGACCTATTTGGAAGTGGTAAGATGTTTTTGCCTCAAGTGGTGAAAAGTGCAAGGGTAATGAAGAAAGCCGTTGCCTATTTGTTTCCATATCTAGAAGCGGAAAAAGCGGCTAACCAAGACACAAGCTCAGCAGCAAAGATCTTATTGGCTACTGTGAAAGGCGATGTACATGACATTGGTAAGAACATTGTCGGTGTTGTATTGGCCTGTAATAACTTCGATATCATCGACTTAGGGGTAATGGTGCCTGCAGAGAAAATATTAGATGCGGCAGTAGAACATCAAGTCGATGCAATTGGGTTGAGCGGATTGATCACCCCCTCTCTAGATGAGATGGTCAATGTAGCCAAAGAGATGGAACGACGCGGATTGAAATTTCCATTGATGATTGGCGGGGCAACAACCTCTAGGATTCATACGGCGGTTAAGATTGACCCCGAATATTCCGGCGCAGTTTTGCATGTGTTGGATGCCTCAAAGTCTGTGCCCGTGGCAGGTGAGTTGATTGGTAAAGATAGTTATGAGGGTATCTTTTTACGGACCAAAAATGAATACACCCAACTTCGCGAAGACCATGCGAATCGTAAACAAACGAAGGTCTATATTCCTTATCAGAGAGCCCTCGATAACAGACTTCAGATCGATTGGAATGAGAAAGACTTTGTAAAGCCAACTTTTGTAGGGAACAAGGTATTCAAAGAATATTCAATCGAAGAGATTGCGAATTACATCGACTGGACGCCATTTTTCAATACTTGGATGTTGAAAGGGAAGTTTCCTCAAATCTTATCGCACGAAGTGGTTGGTGAGGAAGCCAAAAAGCTCTACGAGGATGCACAGCAAATGCTCAGGGAAATTGTAGAGAATGATTTGCTTTACGCTAATGGGGTGGTCGGGCTTTATCCTGCCAATTCAGATGGCGACGACCTGATAATCTATGAAGATGAAGACAGGAAGGACATCAAAAAAGTATTCCATATGCTGAGACAGCAAGGAAAAAAAGGAAGTGGCTTGCCTAACCTTTCTCTTGCCGATTATGTTGCTCCTCTAAGTTCTGGCAAAGCAGATTATGTTGGTGCTTTTGCTGTAACAGCAGGTATTGGTATTGAATCGATGATCGAGAAATTTGAAAAAGATCATGATGATTATAACAGCATCATGGTCAAGGCAGTAGCTGATAGGCTGGCTGAAGCTTTTGCAGAATTGATGCATGCCAAGATCAGGAGAGAGTTGTGGGGCTATGCGAAAGGTGAGGCCTTAGACAACGATAGCCTGATCAAAGAAAAGTATCAGGGAATACGTCCTGCACCGGGTTACCCGGCCTGCCCCGATCATACAGAAAAAGAAACGCTTTTCGACTTATTGGAAGTAGAAAAGAACACGGGCATTAGCTTAACAGAGTCCTTTGCTATGTATCCAGCTTCTTCGGTCTCTGGCTTCTACTTTATGCATGAAGAGGCCAAATATTTCGGTTTGGGCAAGATCAATAAAGATCAAGTTGAACACTATGCGAATAGAAAGGGACAAAGCATAGAGGAGGCAGAAAAATGGCTAGCGCCTAATTTGAGTTATGATATCTAATTCCCAAATCACCTTAATACCTAATCAATAACGGAGATTATGAAAGTCACTGAACACATAAAAGCGGCAAAAGGCAAGACCTTATTTAGCTTTGAAATTTTACCTCCAGTGAAGGGAGAAAGCGTACAGAATATTTTCAACGCCATTGACCCTCTGATGGAGTTTAAACCTCCCTTCATAGATGTTACTTATCACAGGGAAGAGTACATGTATAAGAAGCGCGAAAATGGTCTTTTAGAACGTGTGACAACCAGAAAAAGACCAGGAACAGTCGGTATCTGTGCGGCCATTATGAATAAATACCATGTGGATCCTGTTCCACACATCATTTGTGGTGGCTTTAATAAGGAAGAAACAGAGAATGCATTGATCGATCTTGACTTCCTTGGCGTCGATAATATTTTGGTGCTTAGGGGTGATGCGATCAAATCTGAAGGACGGTTTGAAGCAGATCCTGATGGACATTCCTATGCGACGGAGCTGATGGGGCAGGTCAATGAGTTGAATAATGGGATTTACCTTCACGATGAGGTGACCAGGCATGCGACTCATTTCTCTATGGGTGTTGCGGGATATCCTGAAAAACACTTTGAGGCCCCTTCTTTGAAGTCTGACATGAAATATTTGAAGCAAAAAGTTGAGCTTGGTGCAGATTACATTGTCACGCAAATGTTTTTCGACAATCAGAAGTATTTTGAGTTTGTTGAGAAGTGTCGTGCGATGGATATCAATATCCCTATCATTCCAGGCTTAAAGCCCATAACTACGCTCAAGCATATGAATATCTTACCAAGCATCTTTCATGTGGATTTACCCGATCAGTTGGTTGAAGAACTGGAGAAATGCAAGACGAATGAAGATGTACGAGAAGTAGGGGTAGAATGGGCCATTCATCAGTCAAAAGAATTGATGGAACATGGTGCACCCGTATTGCATTATTATACCATGAGTAAATCAAAGATTGTCAAGCGAATTGCTGAAGCACTGTTTTAATCAAGCTTAAGTAAACTATGAAAAGAAAGCCCTGAGTCAAGTATAATGCTCAGGGCTTTCTTTTTAGTACTTTTTCATACTCTTTATATTCATCTCATTACTATAGAACTTCCAATTCGTCTTGAAGTTTTTACTGAGTTTTTGATCGGTTAACAGCGCACGCACCATTTCTACAGGCATTGCATTCTCTCTCATCACAGCATCATGAAATTCTTTGTAGGTCATTTTACCACTATCGACAAGTTCTCTTTTGAGCGAATAGAATTGTTGTCCACCCACCATATAGGCGATCTGATAAAGAGGGCCGTAATTCCCCGTAAACGATCTTCTAACTTCAGCTTCGGCGTTTGCTCTTTCAAAACCAACTCTTTCTACCAAAAAGTCAATGCATTCTTGGGGAGTCCAATTACCCAGGTGGTAGTTGAGAGAGAAAATGATCCTAGCACATCGGTGCATTCTCCAGAATAACATGCCAATCCGGTCTTCGGCAGAGCGTGGAAAGTCAAGGTCCCAAAGCAGTAGCTCCCAATACAAGGCCCATCCTTCTGTCCAAAAGGGTGTGCCAAAAAAGCGATAATCCTTATACCGGTTATTCATAAAACGCTGCAAATGGTGTCCTGCAATCAGTTCATGATGAACGGTTGATCTGGAAAAATGTGGATTATTCCCTCGCATGCTCATGAGTTTGTCTTCATGATTCATTTCATCAGTGGGATAGGAGATCTGCAGAACCTCTCCACCTAAAAAGAAAGGACTGATCAATTGTCTTTCAGGTGAGATCATGGTCATTCGCCAGGTTTCTTCGGCTATGGGTGGAATTGAAATCAGGTCATTGTCTTTAAGGAACTGAACGGATTGATCGTATAGTTCTAACATGGCTTCAGGTTGTTGTCCTGGCGGAACGAAAGACATTTTTACTTTTTCTTGTGCGTTCCTCCAATCTTCACCGAAACCCATCTCATTTGATGCTTTTAGGAGTTCTTCATCGCACCAGGCAAACTCTTTCATGGCCAACTCGATCAGTTCTTCAGCAGAGTAGGGGATCATTTCATTTTCCAGTTGACGAATTAGCTCTGCCCTTCCGATCGGATTCCCAATGATTCCGCTGCCATCATCCGCCGGTTGAGTGGAGGGATCGACCTTTGACCTTATCAGGCGAGCATACTGGTCAAGCGCTTCATCTAATTTTTCATAGGGCTTTGCGACCCACCAACTAAAGTTTGGGTCATACCCATTATAGAATTCATATACACTTTTTAAGGCCTGTCGGTGCCCTCTGATAACGCCATATGCCCGATCGGTGAGGTTTTTTGGAAAGCTGTGATCTCCTGAATTCAATTGATCAGAAAGCACGTTGAGCTGTTCCAAGAGCTCATTCAGTTGCGTGGCGGTAGCTTCAGAATCCAGCTGCTTTCCACGTCTTCGAAGCTTTTCTATTTCGTAAATGGGCGAGGCAAAAGCTACCCATTCGCTCATTGATTCATATTCTTCCTTTTCTTCCTTCAGTTGGTAAAGGTTGTCATTGATGTACTGTTTGGTCAAAATATAATCTACTTGACCAGCTTTAGAAAGTTGATTGAAATTGAGCGATTCAAGCTTTTTCAGATAACTATTGAAAAAGGTTTCCATTCTTTCCCTTCTTTCGGGCGAATTGCGGATGGTGTAAAACCTAACCAAGCTGCCGTAATCAGCTCGCAATTGAGTAGCCAACTCATAAAGCTCGCTCACTTGTTCTTGTGTCGGAGTTAGTTGAAAAGCGGAAATGCTTTGTTGGATCAAACATAAAGTCAGGATTATGCAAAGTCTTTTCATGCTGAAGAATGATTTTTGCCCAATTTATAAGCTATTCTGAACTTTTAACGCAAAATTTGATGGATGAACACAATCATTCAAGGTTGGTCAGTTTTTGTTAAACCTTCCGTTTTTTGGTGTGTTTTTAATGTTGAAATTGAAATACTTAAAACAGAAAGAATATGAAAAAGCATGTTATTGTTGTTCTGCTCATTGCATTCATTAGTGCTTGTGGAGGAAATGAGACTGCTAAGGAGCAGGTAGCCGTTGAAGAAGAGGTTAGTATCAAAGGGGAAACCGTAACCTATTCTTCTCTAACGACTGAAATGAAAGGTTACATTGCCTATGACGATGCAAGCGAAGAGAAGCGCCCTGGTATTATCGTCGTGCATGAATGGTGGGGTCATAATGACTACACAAGAGAAAGGGCCGATATGCTTGCTGAGTTGGGCTATATAGCCCTGGCGGTTGATATGTATGGAGATGGAAAGCAGGCCATGCACCCTGATGATGCCGGTAAATTTTCCAGTATGGTAATGTCAAATATTGATGAGGCAAAGGCACGCTTCGATGCGGCATTAGCAACACTCAAGAATAATCCCTATGTAGATCAAGAGCAGATTGCTGCGATAGGATATTGCTTTGGAGGAAGCGTGGTGCTTTCCATGGCTAATGCTGGTTATGATTTAGATGCTGTAGTTGCCTTCCATTCGGGAGTGCAATTACCTATACCACCTTCAACAGATATAAAAGCAGAAATTCTCGTCGCCAATGGTGCCGATGATCCCTTTGTGTCACCCGAATCAGTGGTGGCCTATAAAATGGGTATGGATGAGGTAGGTGCAGAATATACCTACATCGATTATCCAGGTGCCGTGCACGCCTTCACTTCTAAAGGTGCAGATGCTTTAGGGGAAAAATTTGGCTTGCCTTTGAAATACAATGAGGCAGCGGACAAAGCGTCCTGGGATGAGATGAAAAAACTATTGAATAGTGTATTTAATTAAATGAAAGAGGCGAGAGCCTCTTTTTTTATGCTTTCAATCGTTTAAGTGCTTCAACGAATTGATCCAATTCATCAGTTGAAGTATACACATTAGGCGTTATTCTACAACCCTTTATTGGACCTCTGTCGATAGCTACTGTCCAAATTCCATAGACTTCCAGTAATTTTTTTGACATTTCAGCAGGTTTCATTCCTTTGATGCCGACGTTCGCAATAGCACATGAGCGATTAGGGTCTTCAGGGGTGTTTAACACCACATGGTCTAGGTCTTTCACTTGATTGACCCAATAATTTTGCAGGTACCTCAAACGATCTTCCTTTCGTTTGGGTCCGAGTACCTTATAGTAGTCGATGGCATCTAGTATGGTCAGATCAGTAGAGCAAGGATGGGTGCCGATGTGATTAAGGCGCCTGATATCTCTTGGTGCAGTTTCTCCTTCTGCCATCAGAGGCCAAATCTTGTCTATTTTATCTTGCTTGACGTATAGCAGCCCCGCACCCAAAGGCACACTGAGCCATTTGTGTAGGCTACTTCCATAATAATCACAGCCTAAGTCTTTCAGAGAAAACTCGAAATGGCCAACAGCATGTGCACCATCCACCATCACTTCCACACCTTTACTATGCGCCATTTCACATATTTTTTTGACCGGTAGAATGTGTCCGCTAATGTTGATGATATGACAGATCATCAACAATTTCGTTTGTGGTGTAATGGCTTTTTCATAAGCTGCGATCACTTCCTCATCAGATGAGGGATTCATTGGGACGTCAATTGTTTTTGCTTTGATTCCAAACCGTTTCTCCACCATTTTGAATTGATTGAGCATAGCACCATAGTCTTGATTTGCCATGAGTGCTTCATCACCAGCTTGCCAAGGATAACCTCCTATAATGAGATCAAGTGATTCCGTCGTATTTCGCGTTATGCCTATTTCTTCAGGTGAGGCATCGACAAGTTGAGCTAGCGCTTGGGTTACCTTCTTTTTATTCTCCCATTGTACGGTGCGCATATAATAAGAGGCTTCCGTATTGAGCATACGAATATGTTCGATTTGACGCTCCAGAGTGGGTTGTGGGGTCATGCAGTAATAACCACCCTCTAAATTGATGTAGTCTTCCTTTAGTAGGTAATCTTGACGAATTTTTGCCCAGAAATCCTCGTTTGATGCCGTATGGGATTGCCTATTCTCTGTGGTATGAATGAGTTTTTCGAGTTTTGTTAGAAAAGGCAAGGTACCTAATGACCCTAAAGTGGCGGTTTTCAAAAAGTCACGTTTATCCATGGTAGAAGCTTTTCAACAAATTAGAAAGATCAGGGCTTAGTTCAAATAGCTTTCAGGCAGAAGAGAAACAATTCGTCGAAAAGCCTGTTCTTCAATTTGTGTCCGAACCACTTCCATATTTATCAGCCAATAGTTCAGTCGAAGAAAGAATCGTTTATCTGCTCAATGACAAAGACAAAAAGGCAATCTCTCTCATATTTGATAATTATGGGGCACTCTTGTTGAATGTCATCAAAAGAGTAATTCATGATCAAATGATGGCCGAGGAGGTTCTGCAAAAAGTGCTTCTTAAAATCTGGCGAAATGCGGAAGCCTACAACGATAAGAAGGGGTCGCTCTTTACATGGTTGGTCAGTATCACTAGAAATGCAGCCATCGATCAGACGCGCACCAAAGATTTTAGGTTATCGAAAGAATCTAATAGAAGCATTGAACTCGTATCTATTCATAATAAGCCAGATGGAAATGATGAAATAGAAAAAATGTACGTGAAGCAACTAATGAATCAATTGCCTGATGTACAGAAAAAATTAATTGATCTTTCTTATTTTGGCGGCTATACGCACCAAGAGATTGCGAATAAACTAAATATGCCACTGGGTACCGTGAAGACTAGAATCCGTTTGGCAATAAAACATTTGAGGTCAGTAGTTTAGTGAATACAAGAGAATATATAGAATCTGGGATTCTTGAAGCTTATTGGGCAGGTGGATTGACGAGTGAGGAGATGCTTGAGGTGGATCGTATGGCTGATCAACATCCAATAGTTAAATCCGAATTAGAGGAAATCCGAAAGTCGATTCAAGAATATGGGCAGTTAATGGGAAAAGGTCCTGATCATGCCGTATTAGCAAAAACCATTGAGGAGATAGGAGAAGGCGATAGATTCAGATTCATGGAAAGCCTGAATGGGGAAGAGCCAGAGGTGATTGTCAAGCGTGTGAATGTTGTCCCCGTTTGGAGTATCGCGGCGAGTATTTTACTGGTAGTGAGCGCTGGATTTAATTTTCTTTTCTTTACAGAGTTCAAAAAAGCTAAGGATCAAGTGAATGAGTTGCAAGCCAATATGGAGGCAGTTAAACAAGATCAACTTCTTTTGGCCGATCTAACTAAGGACCAACGAATGGAATTGGACTATGCGAATTTAAGGATTGCGCACTTCCTAAATGCGGATAATGTGCACGTCCGCATGGATGGTTTGCCAATTTCACCAGAAGCTTATGCGAATGTATTCTGGAACACAAAAAGTAATGCAGTTTTCATTAGCGTAGATAATCTTCCTGAACCACCACACGGTCATCAATACCAGCTTTGGGCAATCAAACCCGGACAATCGCCCATTGATGCCGGTGTATTTGATCATAACCAGCGGGTTCAAGAGCTCAAAGTAATCAAAGGCAACGTTTCGGCATTTGCCGTTACCTTAGAAAAAGAGGGAGGAAGTCCCGTTGCTACGGTTGAAAAAACTTTTGTTAAAGGTTTTTTGAAAAAAAGTTAAACGATAAAAATCCAAGGGGTGCTTGGTAGTCGTATCTAGGATAGTTGTAACTCAAAAACTATCCAAAAAAATGAAAAATCTTTTTAGAATTTGTTTAAGCATTGCCCTAGCAATGTTCATTAACGTAACAGTAAGTGCACAAAACAAAGACATAGTCAGTCTTGCGGTTGGAAACGAAAACCTTTCTACCCTAGTGGCCGCTGTGAAAGCAGGTGGACTTGTTGAAACATTACAAGGTAAAGGACCTTTTACCGTTTTTGCGCCTACGAACGAAGCATTTGCAGCATTGCCTGCAGGTACCCTCGAAATGTTATTAAAGCCTGAGAATAAAGATAAGTTAGTGGCTATCCTTACATACCATGTAGTGGCTGGTAAAGTAATGTCTTCAGACCTTTCTAATGGACAGATGGCCAAAACTGTTCAAGGCGAAAATGTAAAAGTGAACATCTCTTATGGTAACGTGTCGATCAGTGGCGCAAAAGTAGTTGCTGCTGATGTCATGGCATCAAATGGTGTGGTGCATGTGATCGATAAAGTGATCTTACCACCTAGTATGCAATAATTGTGTTTTGATTTTGGTTGATAGAACCCCTGGCTTCGAAAATGAAGTTGGGGGTTTTTTATTGATGGCATTTTATATCCCGAGTTAGAATAGTAAGATTGTAATGTGAAGATCATAGAATGTCCAAGAGATGCCATGCAGGGCTTGCATGACTTTATTCCCACCCAGACGAAGACCGATTACATTAACCAACTGTTGAAGGTTGGTTTTGATACGATCGATTTTGGGAGCTTTGTTTCGCCAAAGGCGATTCCCCAATTGCGCGATACCTCCGAAGTACTGGCAGGATTAGATCTGAGCAATACAAGGTCGAAGTTATTAGCGATTGTTGCCAACAAGAGAGGGGCAGAGGCGGCACTAAGTTATGATGAGATCAATTACTTGGGCTTTCCATTAAGTATCTCTGAAGAGTTCCAGAAAAGAAATACCAACAAGTCAATTGTGGATGCCCTGAGTGTTGTGAGTGATATCCAGGATATGGTAGCCGAGAAGGGGAAAGAGCAAGTGGTGTACATTTCTATGGGCTTTGGAAACCCTTATGGAGAGGCGTTTAATGAAGAGATCGTTGCGGAATTCGTCGAGCGATTGGTTGAGCTAGGTATTGGAATTATTAGTTTAGCTGATACCATTGGAGTAGCTGAACCAGAGTTAATTAAGAAAATATTTAAAACTAGCATAACTGCTTATCCGACTACGGAAATTGGTGCACATTTTCATTCAACTCCCGAAAAGGCACTAGAAAAAATAGATGCTGCATACCATGCAGGATGTAGAAGGTTCGACGTGGCCATTAAGGGGTTCGGTGGATGTCCGATGGCCAAAGACGAACTCACCGGTAACCTCGCGACGGAAACACTTTTGGGGTATTTGAATTCGATCGATGTAGATCATGGTTTAAATTCTCAAGCCTTCGAAGATGCCATGCATAAAAGTCTTAATGTATTTCCTATTCGTTAGTTCATCCATGAAGCATACATACATACTCTTTCTTTTGTTATTTGCATTGCATGTGCTTGCACAAGAGGGTCCGCAGTTCAAAACAATTAAAAACATCCAGTCTACGAGCGATAGATTAATTGATGTGAGTCCGAGTGATGTAGGTATTGATTCTTCGCTACTTTTTTTAAATGTGGATAGGATTATGCAGCAAGCCCTGGATTCAGGTGCCTTTCCTGGGGCGGTAGTGCTTTTGGCCAAAGATGGTAAGGTATTCTTTGAGAAAGCCTACGGCTATCACACGTATGAGGCGAAGAACAAAGTAGACGCCACGGATATCTATGACCTGGCATCAGTCACCAAAACTACCGCAGCGACACTGGCGCTCATGAAACTCTATGAAAACGGTCAGTTTGATTTGGATAAAACCATGGGTGACTACTGGCCTAAGATTGCGAAAAGAGGGAAGGATGAACTCTTGATGCGAGATGTCTTGGCTCATCAGGCAGGTTTAAAGGCCTGGATTCCTTATTGGAGTGAATCTCAAAGACGGAATGGAAAATATCGATGGAATACAGTGAAAGCTGATTCTAGTAGACGTTATCCCTATAAAATATCGGATTCAGGGCTTTGGATGCACAAAGACTTTAGAGAGAAAAAGATCTATCGGATGATAAAAAGGACAAAGGTGAGCGATGAAAAGAAGTATTTGTATTCAGGGTTAGCGTTTTACTTGATCCCCGAATTTATAGAACGTGCTTCGGGTAAATCATTTGATGATTATTTAAGAGACGAATTCTACGAGCCTTTAGGAGCATATACCTTAGGCTTTAATGCTCGAGCACGCTATTCATTAGATCGCATTGTACCGACAGAGGAAGATACTTTTTTTAGAATGCAAACCTTGCATGGGGTAGTGCATGACGAAGGTGCTGCAATGATGCGAGGCGTTTCTGGAAATGCAGGTTTATTTGCCAACGCTCGAGACCTCGCCAAGGTATACCAAATGTTACTGAATGATGGGGTGTATAACGGGCAACGTTTTTTAACTCCCGAGACCATTCATGAGTTTACGCGTGTTCAGTTTCCTGACAACGATAATAGGAGAGGTCTAGGGTTTGATAAACCATTATTGACCTATGATAAAGACTTGAGCAGCGTGGCGCGTGATGCATCTCCGGCGAGCTACGGGCATACAGGCTATACAGGTACATTGATTTGGGCTGACCCCGAAAATGACTTGCTTTTCGTCTTTCTGTCGAACCGAGTGCATCCCACGAGAAACAATAGTAAGATTTATAGTTTAGGTGTAAGGCCAGCAATTCATAATGCTGTTTATGAATTACTTAAGGCTGAAAAAGGAAGCTATACAATTGGTTATCGTGGGCAGGACTAAACTACTTTGAACTCTTTTCCTGGCAATGGTTTGATGAGCCCTTTGAACTCTAGTTGAAGGAGAAGCCCCGCGAGATCGGTTTGTGTGAATTCCGTTTGATAGGCCAATTCATCGATATGCATTTGCTGATGATTTTTCATTAACACTTCCATGATGCGTTTTTCCATGCCTTTCAGCGAGGCTAACTCGGTGAACAGCTCTTGCTGACGACTTTCTTTGGCAAGGTCCCAATTCAATTCTCTTACCACATCATCAAAATGCGTGTATATGGCTCCTTTCATATTTCGAATTAAAAGATTGCATCCTTCAGCGCTTTTCTTTCCAAGTTCACCCGGAACGGCAAAAACAGGTCGGTCATAGCTATACGCTACGTTGGCGGTGATCAATGCTCCGCCTGTTTTGGCAGCTTCAACAACGATTACGGCATCAGATAAAGCAGCAATGATGCGATTGCGTGCGGGGAAGTGCCTAGGATCAGCTTTGACGCCAACAGGATACTCACTAACAATACCACCATTTTGTAAAAGTTGCTGTGCAGTGTGTCGGTGAGATGAGGGGTAGACTTGATCAAGACCGCAGGCTAAAACGGCAATAGTTGGCAAGTCTTGTTTAAGCGCTTCTTCATGGGCCCTGACATCAATGCCAAAGGCTAGGCCCGAAATGACCGTAGGATGGCTTGGTGTAGCTTCTGTTAGGATCGTTGTGGTTGTTTGAAGACCATAACGAGTAGCACGTCGAGTGCCAACAACACCAAGCGTCTTCTTTGGGTTGAGGTCGATGTTGCCCTTTGTATAAAGCACAATAGGGGCATCGCCAACACTTTTAAGTCGTGCAGGGTAAGATGCATCTGTGAAATAGTGAATTTGGACTTGGTGCCGCTCAGAATCCTTTATGATCTGTTCTGCTTGCTTGAGCACCTGATTGGAGTGGATAGCATTGCTTAATTTAGGACCAATACCCGATATCTTGGCGAGTTTTCCTTTTGGGGTTTTGAAGATCTCCTCAGCAGAGCCAAAGTGTTTGATCAATTGCTTTGCAGCGACAGGGCCAATTTTCGGTATAAGACTGAGTGAGAGTAGGTGATGCTGTGCTGTTGTCATGGAAGATTACGTTTCATCTCCTCTAGAAATGAACGTATCTTCTTTAGTGAGTTTACCGTTTCGGCCTTGTCATCTATACTTCCTTTGCTGTGTTTGATGTGCTCTTGGGCACCACTTAAAGTGAAGCCTTTTTCTTTGACCAAGTGATAAACCAACTTGAGTTTCTTGAGGTCTTCTTGTGTGAATTTACGGTTGCCTTTTGAATTCTTTTTTGGGCGTATGAAATCGAATTGAGATTCCCAAAAGCGAATCAACGAAGTAGCCACACCAAGCTCTTTGGCGACCTCACCAATGGTGAAGTATTTTTTAACGATGGGCTTCTCTTTATACGGCATATCAACAAGTTATAAAAAAAATTAAAAGAAATACTTTAGCTATTTTTAATTCTTGCGGAAAAAATTAGCGATTAGAATAAGATCCTAATGATTGATTCTCGATTGATGAAAGTCTCAAGATCTCTTCGAACTCATCTGCATTCAGGTCTTGATAGAAGTAATACACAGGGTTTCTTGCTTGACCATTGATGTGTACTTCATAGTGAAGGTGAGGAGCAGTCGACTTTCCTGTATTTCCCACATAACCGATGATTTGGCCACGTTTTACTTTTTCGCCTGCTTTTACAGCAAACCTACTCATATGACCATAAAGCGTCTCCATACCGAAGCCATGATCAATGCGGATGTTCCAGCCTAAGCCAGTGACCGATTTTCTGGTGCGAGAAATAACCCCATCAGCTGTGGCGTATATTGGCGTTCCTTGCTCAGCTGAAAAATCAGCCCCATAGTGCATTTTTTTCACTTTCAGAATAGGGTCTGTTCTGTAACCATAACCTGACGCAAATCGACGGAGATCGTCGTTATTGATGGGTTGTATGGCCGGCATGGCAGCATAATACTCTTCTTTGCTATTGGCCAACGCCAAAATCTCATCGTAGGACTTCGTTTGGATGTAAATCTTCTTTTTGACTTTATCTAGCTTATTCAGATTACCAATAATCAGTTCTTTGTTCTCAATGCTGCTTTCTAATAAGTTTTTGTATTTCAATACACCACCTGAACCGGCTTCTCTTACAGTGGTTGGGATCGGTTCTGCCTCGAAAATGGCACGATACACCTTATCATCTTTCGCCTGGAGCACACCTAACATGTCTTCCATGTTATTCAATTGCGACTCCATTAAGTCGTAGTACTGCCTTAGATCGGCGTTTTCTTGTTTCAATGCGGCCTCTTTTGGAGAGTCAAAGTATTGACTCAATACCAAGATGATACTTACCGCTACCACCAATGAAAGGGATAAAAAACCCAACGCATTGATCACCACGTCACGTTTTTTGACTCTTACCCGTTCATATTTACAGGTCTCGGTATCATAGTAATATTTTATCTTACTCATTGGGAGTCCTTTTTTGAAATTCTCCTAATTTTGTCCACTTGTTAGCGGGCAGTGCTAACAAAAGTAATAAAATTAGTCAAACGTTCACGGTACAAATAGGGTTCCCAACATGCAGTCAAAAGAGATCAGAAGGCAGTTCATTAAGTTTTTCGAAGCTAGAGGTCATCGTTATGTGCCTTCAGCACCCATGGTGCTCAAAAACGACCCTACATTGATGTTCACCAATGCTGGAATGAACCAATTCAAAGACCTGTTCTTGGGGAATTCGCTCGCAGATTACACACGAGCGGTAAATTCTCAGAAATGTCTACGCGTTTCGGGTAAACATAATGATCTGGAAGAGGTAGGGATCGACACCTACCACCATACCATGTTCGAGATGTTAGGGAACTGGTCTTTTGGTGATTATTTCAAAAAGGAAGCAATTTCTTGGGCTTGGGAGTTGTTGACAGAAGTTTATCAACTACCTAAGGAGCGACTTTACGTGACTGTTTTTGAGGGGGATGCATCAGATAATCTGGCCTTCGATCAAGAGGCCTTTGATTATTGGAAGGAATTTGTCTCAGAAGAAAGAATTTTGAACGGCGATAAAAAAGACAACTTCTGGGAAATGGGGGATACAGGTCCTTGTGGTCCTTGCTCAGAAGTTCATATCGACCTGAGATCGGAAAAAGAAAGGGCTGAAGTCCCGGGAAAAGACTTGGTCAATCAAGATCATCCACAAGTAGTAGAGGTATGGAACCTAGTGTTCATGCAATACGATCGCAAAGCAGATGGTCATTTGGAAGATCTTCCAGCACAGCACATTGATACAGGGATGGGTTTTGAGCGCTTAGCCATGGCTTTGCAAGGGAAGCTATCGAACTATGACACCGATGTATTTACCCCGCTGATCGCCAAAGTTGAGGACTGCTCTGGAATGAAGTATGGTGCATCAGAAAAAACGGATATTGCTATTCGAGTGATCGTTGATCACGTGAGAGCCATTGCGTTTGCGATCGCAGATGGGCAATTGCCAAGTAACAATAAGGCCGGTTACGTGATCAGAAGGATATTGAGAAGGGCTGTACGCTATGGTTATACCTTCTTAGAACTGAAAGAACCATTCATGTTTGAATTGGTCAATGTTCTTGCTGAACAGTACGAAGGCTTTTTTGATGAATTGGTCAGTCAGAAGGATTTCATCGCCAAGGTGATCAAGGAAGAGGAAAATGCCTTTTTGCGAACGCTTGAAAAAGGCCTGAAGCGTCTAGATCAAATAGAAGCAAAACTGAACGAAGAAGAGTTAGCCGTGATCAATGGGCAAGCTGTATTTGAGCTTTACGATACTTTCGGATTCCCCCTCGACTTGACTGAATTGATTGCGAGAGAAAAGGGCTTAACTGTTGATGAAGCTGGTTTTGAGCAGGCCATGAAAGAACAAAAAGCACGTTCTAAGGCAGATGCCGCATCAGATAAGGGAGATTGGATTGTGCTCAATGATGACATATCAGAGTTTGTAGGCTATGATGATACAGAAACCGAGGCGAGAATTTTGAAATACCGAGAGGTCTCTGATAAAAAAGGAAAGCTTTACCAGCTCGTTCTTGATAAAACTCCTTTTTATGGTGAAAGTGGAGGTCAAATAGGTGATCAGGGTACACTCAAGACAATGACAGAAGAGGTGTTTATTTATGACACGCAAAAGGAAAATGAATTGATCGTTCATTTTACCAAAAAGCTTCCAGCCGCTATTGATGCAGAGTTTATCGCTACTGTCAATACAGATCGTCGAGACCTGATCAAAAATAATCACTCAGCTACGCACTTGTTGCATGCCGCATTGAGGGAAGTCTTGGGCGAGCACGTGCAGCAAAAGGGTTCTTTGGTCTCTGACGAAGTTTTAAGGTTTGATTTTTCTCATTTTCAGAAGGTAACTCCAGAAGAGATCATGAAAATTGAACAGATCGTCAATCAACGAATTCGACAAAACATTGCGCTAGATGAGAAAAGAAACGTCCCGATTGAAGAAGCGAAACAGTTAGGTGCTACTGCGCTCTTTGGTGAAAAATATGGAGATTTTGTCCGAGTCATCACCTTTGATCCTAGCTATTCTGTAGAACTATGTGGTGGGACCCATGTTCCGGCTACAGGTGTGATAGGTACATTTAAGATCATTGCAGAAAGTGCTGTGGCAGCTGGTGTGAGAAGAATAGAAGCCTATACGGGTCCAAAAGCCTTTGAACACTTACAAACACAAGAAAAGACACTCTCGACGGTCAAAGAGCTCTTAAAACAACCGAAAGACCTTGAAAAAGCGATTCAAGCACTTCTTGACGAACAGAAAAAGCTGAACAAGGAGATCGACAGCTTGCATGCCAAACAAGGCCATCAAGTAAAAGAGGGCCTTCTCAATAAAGTGTTGCAAGTGGGTGAAATGAATGTATTGATCGAAAAGGTCAGCTTACCAAATGCTGATGCGTTGAAGAAACTGGCTTTCGAGTTGAAGAACGAAGTCAATTCCCTATTTGCCGTGTTGGCTGCAGAGATCGATGGTAAGCCTCAAATCGCTGTGGTAGTTGATGATGAACTAGTCAATTCAAAAAAGGTCAATGCAGGAAATATTGTCCGTGAGCTTGCGAAGCACATCAAAGGCGGTGGCGGTGGTCAGCCATTCTTTGCTACAGCTGGTGGAAAAGACCTGAGCGGATTGGGTGCTGTTGTGGACCAAGCGAAAGAAATCGCGGCAGCTCTTTGAGTGATATCTATGCCATATTGAAAGAGGAGGGCTTCGAAGCGACGATTGGTCTTGAAGTCCATGTCCAACTCAATACAAAAACAAAAATATTTTCTTCTGAGGCAAATGGCGTCGCCCTTGAAGCCAATGCACATATTGGTCCGGTTTCTTTAGGCTTACCTGGAAGTTTACCGGTGCTCAATGAGCAAGCGGTGAATAAAGCGATCCAATTCGGACTAGCAGCGGGAAGTAAGATCAACGAAAAGATCTTTTTTGATAGAAAGAGCTATTTCTATCCTGACTTGCCAAAAGGGTATCAAACAACGCAAGACAGTGCGCCAATTTGTATCGGTGGAGCCATTGAAGCCTATCTGCTTGATTCAGCAAGCGAAATGGTGCAATTGCATCATACCCATTTGGAAGAAGATGCAGGGAAATCTTCTCATGATCAAGCCAATGTCACCTCAATTGATTTGAATAGAGCGGGCTCACCTCTCATTGAGATCGTCACCGAGCCTTGTATCAAAACGGGACACACTGCAGCAGCGTTTCTGCAAGAAATCAGGCGAATTGTACGTTTTTTATCCATTAGCGAGGCTAATATGGAAAAGGGTGAGCTTCGCTGTGATGCTAACATTTCGATCAAGAAGATAGAAGATGAGCAATTAGGCAAGCGTGTGGAGATCAAGAACATGAATTCTTTTAACCATGTTAGGAGAGCGATTGATTTTGAATTGGAACGTCAATTAAACCAACTCAAACTTGGTAAAGAAGTAGTGGTTGAAACCAGGACATTTGATCCTGAAAATGGCCAGACCTTAGGAATGCGTTTCAAAGAAACACTCAATGACTATCGTTATTTTCCATGCCCTGATCTACCTCCTACCTACATTACTTCAAAAATGGTTGAAGAGGTAGAAAAGGAAATGGGGAACATTCCTCTTCATTACAGAAATATATTTCGATCGCAATATGGAGTCAAAGAATTGGATGTTGCTTTTTTAAGCGAAGACAAAGAAACGGCTGATTTTGCCATTACTTTGATTGAGTATGTTGGTGATGCGAAGAAAGCAGCCAATTGGATCAAAGGGCCTATAAAAGCGTATTGCAATGAACACAATTGCCGCTTTTTTGAGTTGCCTCGATCTGCTGAAGCTATTGCTCAATTGATCCGACTGGAATTAGAAGGACAAGTAACAATGGCCTCGGCTCAGCATATATTTCTTGAAATGATGATTTCTAATCATGATGCTTTAGTCATTGCCAAAACGGGTGGATGGTTAATTAGTAAGGATCAAGACGAATTGGAACGGATTGTATCGGAGGTGTTGTTATCTTTGCCTCAAGAAGTTGAAAAGTATCGCATGGGTAAAAAACAATTGTTTGGACTTTTTATGGGTGAAATCATGAAGAGAGGTGGGAAAACACTCAATCCCAAACAAATTCAAGAAGCTTTGCGTAAAGAGTTATCGAAATGAATAATAAAACATTAAGTCTATTCCTGTTTTTCATAATCACTGCATGGGCATGTGGAAGTGTTAAAAATGATAATCTCATCACCATCACTGGGAAGATAGATGAGGCCATTCCTCAGGGCGAGGTGATTTTAGAACGCTATGAAAGAGGACAGATCAGTCCTATTCAAACAGCCTATTCAGATCATGAGGGGAATTTTGAAATTTCAACAGAGATTGATGGTCCTGGTTTTTATCGTCTGAATGTTTATGGTAAGCAGTTTGAGACGATTGTCTTGGATGATGATGACCTGCAAGTAAAAGCGACTGGTGTAGAGGGAGCACCTCTTACAGTTACCGGCTCGGATGATATGAAGTACCTTGATGACTTGTATGACTATATGGAGGGTTATCAAGGAGTGGTCGCTGAATTCAATCAACGCTACATTGCAGCAAGGAATAGTGGAGATGTCCAAAAGGTTGAAGAGTTGACCAATGAAGGTATGATGCTGGAAGAGCAAAAGATCAAAAAGCTTAAAGAAAAGGCCTGGAGTTATGAAAATAGTTTGGTCTCCTTACTCGTACTAGATTATATTCCGAATAAGGAAGATGAGTTCAATTTCCTCGATTCCTTGATCAATAAGCTTGAAAAGCAAATGCCAAACGCACAAGACGTGCAATTCTTTTCATCGCAACTGGATAACTTCAGACCGGCAGTGAGCATCGGTGACATTGCACCAGATATTACCTTACCAAATCCTGATGGGACGATGATGAGCTTATCTGACCTCAGAGGACAGTATGTGCTATTAGACTTCTGGGCTGGCTGGTGTGGGCCTTGTCGAAAAGAGAACCCGAACGTGGTCAATCTTTACAACGAATACAATGACTATGGTTTTACTGTGTTCTCCGTAAGTCTAGATAGAACGAGAGACCGTTGGGTTGATGCCATTGCAAAAGATGGGTTGGTGTGGCCAACGCATGTATCAGATTTAAAGTATTTTCAGTCTGCAGCAGCAGTGAAGTATAAAGTCAATGCCATCCCTTATGCCTTATTACTAGATCCAGAAGGAAGGGTGATTGGTAAGAACTTGAGGGGTATCCGACTACGAAAAAAGCTAGAGAGTATTTTCGGAGAACCTACTGCTCCTTAATGAAGACTTCCTGGAGCGCTTTCCAAAGCGCTCTTTTTTTGTCTGTTTCAGTAGCTACTGCTTCTAGTCCTTCAGATAGAATATAGTGCTTGCCTTTTTGTACCAATGGCGTGTACAATTCCGCTTCGAGGAGAGGTTCAATAGTGGAGACCCCAAAGCTGATGAGATGTCTGTGATTATGTTCGGCTAGAAGTGCGGCTAATTGCTCCTGAGAACAGCCATACACATTGGCCATAAGCGCGTCTTTTGGGGTTCTATTAATTGCTCCTAGTATGTTATACAATAGGTTTTTAGAATCTGCTGAGATCTTACCCTCAGCACTAAACAACACGATACAGTGCTTTAAATTTTCTCCAAATGTCACGATCGGTTTGAGCTCTACTGGAGGCACAGGCGCATCCTGCTCAACTGATTCAGCTTGTGGTGTGGCTTCTTTTACTTCTACTTCTTGACGATCAGCGGGCGAATCTTCGCGCAATAGGTAAATAGGTTCGTCTATAAAATAGGGGAGATGTGCTTTCTCTTCTGACATAGGGTGAAAATAGCGAGCCGAAGACGAAAGTTCATTGTCTTTGGTGAATTTATCTGCGGGTTGGATCGAAAAACAGGTTTTTTAATTCCGTTGCATCTTCTGCCTTCATTCGTTTAGCTAACACCAAACGCAACTGTCTTCTTCTTAACGCGCCAGCATAAAGTTCTTGTTCTTCTTCGGTTTGTGGAACAAGTTCAGGTACATCGATTGGTCTTCCGCCTTGGTCGACGGCTACAAAGGTAAAGAAGGCACTATGACTCTTGAATTTGGTACCGGAAGGGATGTTTTCAGCGAAAACTTCTACATAAACCTCCATAGAAGAGCTAAAGGCCCTGGTGACTTTCGCTTCAAGAGTCACCACATCACCAAGCTGGATCGGATTCTTAAACGAAATATTGTCAGCAGAAGCAGTGACCACGATACGGTTGGAATGTTTTTGAGCGGCAATGGCTGAGACAACATCCATCCAATGCATGAGTCTGCCACCCATTAGATTGTTGAGTGTATTCGTATCGTTAGGCAAGACCAATTCCGTCATGGTGACACACGAGGACTGAGGTGTTTTACTTTGTTTCGCCATATTATATTTTATTGAATACAAATGTAGTTAATGAATCCCATTAATCTTCTAGTAAAAGGGATACTGTATAGAATAAAATATGCATTAATAAATATATATATGTTAATATATTATTTCCAACCCTTTGTACCCAAAAGTGGGACAAATCGGAAATCCTGAAACTTTTCAGATCTTACTTTTCGGTCTGATAGTTTGGTGATTCGAAGCATTTGCTGCGTTTTTTCATCACCAACGGGAATCACCAATATGCCTCCAATACTGAGTTGGTCAATTAGACTATCGGGTACGCTAGGAGCACCCGCTGTCACAATGATCTTATCGTAGGGTGCGTGGAGTGGAAGGCCTTTTGATCCATCACCATAAAAGAATTTCGGTTGGTAGCCCATGCGTGGTAGAAAACTTTTGGTATGCTCATAAAGCTTTTTTTGATATTCGATCGTATAAACCCGGGTTCCTAATTCGAGCAAAACGATGGATTGATAGCCAGAACCAGTACCAATCTCCAACACTTTGTCGCCAGCCTTTAGCTGTAATAGTTCGGTTTGAAAAGCGACTGTATAGGGCTGTGAAATGGTTTGTCCAGAGCCTATTGGAAAGGCCTTGTCTTGATAGGCATGTTCGACCAATGCATTTTCAAAGAAGAAATGGCGGGGTATCTTACCGATGGCCTCTAGGATGCGTTGATCCACAATGCCCTTTTCCGCTACAGTTTTAACCAACTGTCTGCGCATTCCTCTGTGTCTATAGCTGTCTACCATGTTCTCTCGAAGATATACTTTTCCAACAGTAAGACATAAAGAATTTTCGGACAAACAATTCGATAGGCTAGACTATTTAATGCAATAGATTAATTAACATTGAAACATGTTTACAGGGATTATAGAAACGCTTGGACGGGTGTCAAAAGTTACGCGAGAAGGTGGTAATGTACATTTTGAAGTAGCAAGCACGATCAGTGATGAATTAAAGGTGGATCAATCTGTGGCTCACAATGGCGTTTGCTTGACTGTGGTGGCTGTTGAAGATGGCAAGCACACGGTGACAGCAATTGATGAAACCTTAAAAAAGACTGATCTAGACCAGTGGCAAGAGGGATTCAAAGTTAATCTGGAGCGTTGCATGGTGGCCAATGGCCGATTTGACGGACACGTTGTTCAAGGACATGTAGATCAAATAGGTACTGTTGAAGGGATACAGGAACAGGATGGAAGCTGGCTATTCGACTTCAGTTATGATCCTACTTTTGGGAATGTTACGGTAGAGAAAGGCTCTATTTGTATTAATGGAACAAGTTTGACATGCTTTAACTCTGAAGATGGGAAATTTCGAGTGGCAATTATTCCATATACCTATGAGCACACCTCGTTCCATCAATTGAAACTTGGCGATCACGTAAACCTCGAATTCGACATCATTGGTAAATACGTTAAAAGACTATTGGGTAAGTAATGAAAGTTCAGTTCAAGCTTGTGCCACACGTTCTGAAGTTTCGGTTTGAAGCCGGTACTTCGAGAGGTAGTTTTACTGAAAAACCTACATGGTATATCCTTGCTACTGATGAAAATGGTCGAAAAGGCATAGGAGAGGCTAGTCCGCTAAAAGGCTTAAGCGTTGATTATACCGACGCTTACGAGCAGCACTTGAGAGGTCAATTGCAGCATATTGAATCGCTTGAATTACCGGAAGAACAACAGACATTATTGTCATTCATTCAAGAAAATATTCCTGCGGACCTTCCTTCGGTCTTGTTTGGAATTGAGGTAGCACTTTTAGACCTCATCAACGGGGGTACTAAATGCATTTTCCCAGGGGCTTTTTTTGAAGGTCAATACCGTATGCCGATCAACGGGCTAATTTGGATGGGTGATGAAGAATTCATGCAAAAGCAGATCGATGAAAAACTGAAAGCGGGGTTCAATACCATCAAAATGAAGATCGGTGCCATTGATTTTGATACTGAGCTTCAGTTGTTAGAGAACATTCGGAAACGTTATGGTCCTCAAGAAGTGACTCTTCGAGTGGATGCCAACGGTGCTTTCGATCCCAATGATGTGCGTGATAAGTTGCTGGAACTAGCAGCGCTCCAAATTCATTCCATTGAACAGCCGCTAGCAAAAGGGCAACTTGACTTAATGGCTTCACTTTGTGAAGAGGCCATTCTTCCAATTGCTTTGGATGAGGAACTGATTGGGGTCTATCGCACGAATCAGAGGATTCAACTTCTTGACCGAGTAAAACCCCAATTCATTATTTTAAAACCTTCTTTAATAGGAGGGATACTGGCTACGCAAGAGTGGATTAAGCTTGCCGAAGCTAGAGGAATTGGTTGGTGGATGACCTCAATGCTCGAATCAAACATCGGCTTAAATGCCATTGCACAGCTCACATCACTTTATCAGCCGGAACTTCCGCAAGGCTTAGGCACAGGGCAACTCTACCACAACAATTGGGAATCTCCTTTGGAGATAAGAAAGGGAAAATTGTTGTATCATAAACCGAGCAGTTGGGCCAATGTAAGGGCGTTGTCTTAATGGCTTTGGGCATGGGTTGAACAAAAGCGCTTTACTCTATCGCTTTTGTTCGTAGGTATAAGGCATAAAAAAAGCAGTCTATCTGACTGCTTTATGATCATGTAAATGTTTTCGTTTACCAGTCCTCACCGATAAATGGTATTGACTCCGAAAATGCCTTTTCTGTTACCAGATCAACATAGTGGTCGATTTCTGCAAATTTGAGTGAAATGAGGCCTCCAAGCTCGCGCTCCATTCTTCTGAGATATTTTTGGCGAAGCGTAGTTTCTGCAACTCGTCGTTCCATTACGGCATCCAGGATTTCTTCGGCTTGTTCGTCAGTTATTGTATCAAATTCTTTCACATACTTGACGAGCGTTTCTTGTTGTACTTCAACGTATTTGTGTCGAGCGGCTTCATATTCGTCGTAGATCGCCCAAAACTTTGTAGACGTCTCGCCTTCGAGTTTCATGTACTTACGAATGATATTCTTTTTGCTATTGTCTTTAAAATGCGCCTGAATGGCTGCGATTTCAGACTCATGCTGTGCAAATGCTGTTGAGGCAAAGAGCATAAAAACGAAAAGTGTACTTAGTATTTTTTTCATAGTCAAAGGTTTCATGATTCAATTATACAAAATCTCCTACATTCATATAGGAAAGTTGAGCATAAATAATCCCTATGGGGCTCATGGCATGATCAAATAGGATTAAGGTTGCTCAATTAACTTCTTATACGCTCCATGAATTCGTCCATTCCCTTGGTGGCTTTTTCTTGTATGACAGAAATATTTCTATTGGATTCGTAATTCACTTCTTTGGGATCGATCAAAAAAATGGGACATGTTGGGGACGTGTATTCCAATAAGCCAGCAGCAGGGTATACCTGCAAGGAAGTACCGATTACTAAGAAGAGATCGGCCTGAGCCGTTAATTCAATTGCCTTCTCCATGGCAGGTACAGCTTCACCAAACCAAACAATATTAGGCCTAAGTTGACTACCGAGTTCGCAGGTGTCGCCCAGATTCAAAGCCCAGCCATCAAGAGGGTAGATTAGACGATCATCCATTGTACTTCTTGCTTCAAAAAGTTTGCCGTGCAGATGGAGTACGTTAGAAGACCCGGCTTCTTCATGTAAATGATCGACGTTTTGGGTGATGATCTGCACATCAAACTCAGTTTCGAGCTGCGCTAATTTTTCATGTGCTGCATTCGGTTTGGCCTGTAGTGCTTGTTTTCTTCTTTGATTGTAAAAATCTAGTACTAAGGCAGGGTCTTGGTGCCATCCTATAGGTGAGGCTACCTGCGTGACGTCGTGGCCTTCCCAAAGCCCATTCGCATCTCTGAAGGTTTTGAGTCCACTTTCTGCACTAATACCCGCTCCAGATAGAACAACAAGTTTCTTCATTGATATACTTTATTTTTGCGCTGTTAATAGTAAGCAAGCTTGGTGGTAAATGATAAAACGAAGTTGTCTTATCAATCCCTCGTACCGGCTTTCTTTACTCTTTACCCTCAGTTCAAATGAAGTAGAAAATCAGATGCCAAGTTCTTCTTTATTCTTTTTGAGTACATTGATAATGAACTGAATATGCTCAGTTTGGTCAACACCTAGTAATTCAATGCCTTTGGCTATTTCATCTCTTTCGACTTTGGCTGCAAATCCTTTAGACTTTAGTTTCTTCTTGACTGACTTGGGATTCAAGGTCTCGATGCCATCAGGTCTCACTTGGCAACAGGCTACAATAAATCCGGTAAGTTCGTCACAGGCTAGCAAGGCTTTATCTAATCGCGTTTCATAAGGTACATTCCACTTGGTATAGTGAGCTGAAATGGCGTGTGCGATCTTTTCTTCGCCTTTTTCTCTCAGTAAGTTGACAATTCGATTTGGATGCTCTTCAGGAAAAGCCTCATAATCCGCATCATGCAGTAGTCCCGTAGTTGCCCATTCAGTCTTCTCTTCTCCAAAGTGTTCAGCATAGGCTTCCATGACCAATTCAACAGTTCTGGCATGCCTCAACAAGCTATCTCCTTTGGTCATGGAAGAGAGGATATCTTGTGCTTCAGATTTCGTCATTTTTTTAAGTTTTTTAGAAAAAAGGAAGTGACTTCCTGTTCAAATTCTTGATTTAATAAAAGCTTCGGGTCACCATAGGTGGCATTGTTTTCTCTAGGGTTAGCGGTCGCATCTTTCAATACATGATTCATTCCTTTGATGATCACCAAGGTAGATTTATCATTCGAGATGTGTAATCGTTGGGCATCTTCAACGCTTACTTGGAGGTCGGTTGATCCATTGATCACCAAAATAGGTACCTTGAGTTTATTGATCTCATCAGTCGGATCGTATTTCATCCATGACATCATAAATTGCTGGATACTAGGGCGAAAAATGCTTTGTAAAAAAGGGGAGACTTGCGCTACAGCTTCACCTTTTTTCAAGGAAGCCATGATGGTTTCTGCTTCTTCCAATAGCGCCGGTGGATTGTAGGGGTTCGCCTTGATTTGCGTTAATAAGGTTTCATCTATCGTAAAAGACGGCCCAGCGATGGACGCAAAAGCACTTACCTTATTTTTTTGGCTAATGAGCATACCGATAAGTGATCCTTGACTATGCCCTGCGACTCCGATTCGCTTGAAGCGCTTGTCTTCGATCAAATAGTGCAGAAACTGTTCAGCATCAAATACAAAGTCGTCAAAGCTAAGCTCGGCTTCATCAACTTCGGTTCTCGCACTCATCCCCATACCTCTTTTGTCATAGCGTAAGGAGGCAATTCCTTCTTTAGCTAATGCTTCAGCCAACAGTTTTAATGAGTTGTTTTTCCCAGGTAATATGGCTGAATTGCCATCCTTATCGGTGGGGCCAGAACCTTGAATGATCAAGACGGCGGGCATTTTTTTTGATCCATCTGGTATTGTGAGTACACCGCCAATAGTTCCATAAGATGTGCTGAGCTCAATGCTTTCCTCATGAAAAGACTGAGCCCTCATATTGAGCGTTAGGAGGGTGAAAACAATGAGAAGGCTTGTTTTACTATTCATATGGATGAAATCTAATGAAATCAGTCCAAACAATATAGCAATAGATGTCGCAAAGTCTTAAATGATGTGCGCTAGACTTATTTCTTCTTCGCCTTCGCCTTGGTCTTTTTCTTTGGCGCTTTGCTTTCTATATGGGCTTCGGCTTGTTCCAAGGTCATGTCCGTTACATCTACCGTTTTAGGTAATTCTACTTTCACTTTCCCTTTGATCACATGGTGACGTCCCCAGCGGGCTTTTTCTACTCGAATACCTGCATCTTCCCAATGATGGATGAGCTTATCGCGCTCTTTTTGCAATTTATCCTCAATCAGTTCTTCAATATCATTATCCGACAGGTGGTCCCAATCGTATTTTTTGTTGACGTTGATGAACATGCTATCCCATTTGATAAACGGACCAAAGCGTCCTTTTCCTTTGGTTACCGGTTTGTCTAGGTATGTATAAATTGGTGCATCTGCTGCTTCTTTTTGCTTGATGAGATCAACGCATTCATCGAAACTGATGCTCAAAGGGTCTGCACCTTTTGGAAGGGAAACGAATTTCTCGTCATACTTGAGATAAGGGCCATATCTTCCGTTTGCAACAACAATCACTTGTTCACGGAATTCTCCCACTTCTCGAGGTAATTTGAAAAGATCTAATGCTTCATCGAGTGTAATGCTTTCTAAGAATTGCCCATGTTTAAGGCTTGCATACTGTGGCTTAGGTTCATCTTCATCTTCACTTGTTTCTCCCATTTGGGCAAAAGGGCCATACTTTCCAAGTCGCACAGAAACTTGTTTTCCCGTTTGAGGATCTTGCCCTAAAACCCGACCCGTATCAGGTCTATCATCTTCTAAGGCTTTCTCGACGAGTGAGTGGAAGGGATCATAAAATGACTTGATCATTTCCTGCCAATCTTCTTTATGATGCGCTATTCCATCAAAACGTTCCTCGACGTTTGCTGTGAATGAGTATTCCAATACATCTTCGAAATGTGCGGTCAGGTAATCATTGACCACCATCGCAATGTTAGTAGGGAAGAGCTTCGCCTTTTCTGTGCCGGTGGTTTCCGTATTGGTATTGGTTCTAATTTCGTTGTTTTTTAAGATCAGCTCTTTGAAAGGCCTTTCCACACCTTCTCGATTCTCTTTCAGCACATATTGTCTTTTTTGAATCGTTGAAATGGTAGGTGCATAGGTCGATGGACGGCCAATGCCCATTTCTTCGAGTTTCTTTACCAAGCTGGCCTCTGTATATCTTGCTGCAGGGCGCGAGAACGTTTCTCTCGAATAGATCCTATCAAGAGTGATCACCTGACCTATCTCAAGTGGAGGCAACATATCTTTGGATTCTTCTTCGTTATCGTCATCAGAAGACTCTAGATAAACTTTTAAGAATCCATCGAACTTGATCACCTCACCTTGCGCTACTAATGTTTCACTGCTGGTAGAGATTTCGATGGTTGCCGTGGTTTTTTCAAGTTGGGCATCAGCCATTTGAGAAGCCGCAGCTCTTTTCCAAATCAACTCATATAATCTGGATTCATCATAATTTGCCCCAGTGGAGTGCACGGCAAAGTTTGTCGGCCTAATTGCTTCATGAGCTTCCTGTGCGCTTTGGCTTTTCGTCTTGAATTTCCTGTTCTGCACATATTCTTGCCCATAAGCAGACTTAATTTCCTTATTCGCTCCCTGAATTGCTTCGTCTGATAAATTGACGGAGTCTGTTCTCATATAAGAGATCTTACCCGCCTCATAGAGCTTTTGCGCCAGGCTCATGGTGCGTGAAACGGAATATCCTAGTTTTCTACTCGCTTCTTGCTGTAGGGTAGAGGTAGTAAAGGGAGGCGCAGGGGATCTTTTTGCAGGTTTAGTCACTAGATTTTGAATGCTAAACACCGCGTTGAGGCATGAATTTAAAAATGCTGCTGCTTCTTCCGCTGTTTTTAATTTTTTGGGAAGCTCAGCTTTGAGTGTTCTCCCATCCAAATCAAAGAATGCGCTTACCTTGAAACTGCTTTCAGCACTAAAACGATCAATTTCTCTTTCACGCTCTACTACTAAACGAACAGCAACAGATTGCACACGGCCTGCCGAGAGCTTAGGTGCTACTTTTCTCCATAATACAGGTGACAATTCATATCCTACAATCCTGTCCAATATCCGCCTTGCCTGCTGTGCATTGACCAAATCAATGTCTATTTCGCGCGGATTATTGAGTGCTTTTTGGATGGCAGATTTCGTGATCTCACGAAAAACAATGCGTTTTGTGTGCGCTGGGTCTAACTTGAGTGCTTCTTTTAAATGCCAGCTTATGGCTTCTCCTTCACGGTCATCATCACTTGCTAAATAGATGAGTTCAGCTTCTTTGGATAGTTTTCTTAGTTGCTTGATCACCTCTTTTTTGTCTGCGGTGACTTCGTAGGTAGGTTCAAAATTATTGTCAAAATCAATCGCTTTATCCCCTTTGGGAAGGTCTCTCACGTGGCCATAGCTAGAGACGACTTTGAAGTCTTTTCCTAGATAACCTTCGATGGTTTTAGCTTTAGCAGGAGACTCTACGATGACTAGATTTTTTGACATAAGCGCTTGTTGATATTCAATAAAGGTGCCCCAAAGATGGCTATAAAACTTTCAAAAAAACAAATATCTTCACGTCGACCCTTTTGAGAAGTGCATGATTTGCCTTTTGATTTTGTAAGTGGTTGATCAACTGAGAAGAGAACATGATGGTTAAAAATATTTTGATAATTCGACATTGCGAAGCAGCCAACGATTCACCCACAAGGAGAGATTTTGATCGTGCCTTGACTGATTATGGGGAAGAACAAGCTGTGCGCTTAGGGCAACATATTAAAGGCTTACCTCTTGAGTTAGACGCGGTTTATGTGAGTCCTGCGAAACGAACAATGCAAACCACAACGATTTTATCCGAGCAGCTCACTAATCAACCGAGACTGATGGATGCGGAAGAACTCTACGAAGCAACTGATAATGTCCTCAAAGCAGCAGTTAATCGATTCGATCCAGATTTTAATACGGTCGCTTTGGTCGGGCATAATCCTTCTGTCAGTGGCTTATTCTCATATTTGAGTAGTGAGTTTTGTTCATTTGCGACAGGTACCTGCGCTTGGATCAGCTTTGAGGTTGATGACTGGAAGGCTTTAGCAGGAAATACCGGAACGGTCAAAAGTGTTTTTGAACCTTAATTTTTTGAATATTTATTTTTTAGGTAAATGAAATCAAGCATAATGGTCTAATTTCGTATAATGGCATCACTAGGAAGACACATCATCGTGGAGTATTATGACTGTACTCCTGAATTACTCAATGACGTTGTAGGCATTGAAAAAAGCATGGAAAACGCCGCTGACGAGGCCGGCGCAACAATTATCAATTCAACTTTTCATCACTTTTCTCCATATGGAGTTTCAGGAGTTGTGGTCATTCAAGAAAGTCACTTGGCTATCCATACCTGGCCGGAGTATGGATATGCATCTGTCGACCTATTCACTTGTGGTGACACGGTCAACCCTTGGGTTTCTTATCAAGCACTAAAAGAGGCATTTAAAGCAGGGCATGGTTCGGCTGTAGAGTTATCAAGGGGTGAGATGGCTTTGTTGAAAAGAAAGAATTTCGATTTGCAATCCATGCGCGACGAGAAAAGCGCAGTGGAGGGAGACCCCATTAGAACGCGTGATGTTTGGTTCACTGAACGTGATGATCAAATAGCACTCTCGCTAAAGCATGACGGCAAACTCTATGATGTACAGTCGGATTTTCAGAAAGTCTCAGTGTACAAAACACTGGCTTATGGCAATATGCTGACGCTCGACGGCATGGTCATGACCACAGAAAAAGACGAGTATGTTTATCATGAAATGATCACCCACGTACCGATGCTCACACATCCCAATCCGAAAAGAGCTTTGGTGATCGGTGGTGGAGACGGTGGTACCGCTCGGGAGCTGTTGAAGCATGAGGGCTTGGAAGAAGTGGTTATGGTAGAAATCGATGAGAAGGTGATTGAAGCGAGCAAAATGCATTTACCTACTATTGCTGCTGCACTCGACCATCCTAAATTGAACCTGATCATAGACGATGGGATCAAGTACGTCAATGATTCGGCAGATGGTAGCTTTGATTTGGTGATCGTTGATTCAACAGATCCTGTTGGTCCTGCTGAAGGCTTGTTTACCGTTGAATTTTATAAAGAGGTGCATCGCATTTTAAGTGCTGATGGCATCATGGTGACGCAAAGCGAATCTCCTCGATTCAATAGTAAAGTATTTAAAGAGATCTATCAGACCTATCGGGGGATCTTTGGTCAGGACAGTGTGCATTGCTACTTGGCCTATATTCCAACCTATCCAACGGGCATGTGGTCTTTCTCTTACTCGTCTAAAGGAAAGGCACATCCACTTGTGGGCTTAAACGAAGATAATGCAACAGCATTCACTAATCAGAACAAATTGAAATACTATAATGAAGGTATTCACAAAGCAGCCTTTGCACTTCCTTCATTCGTTAAAGAGATGATCTAATGGATGAGTTTGATCCTAATGGCGTAGGGGTAAAGGGTAGCCTATTCGGGCTACCATATGCCATAGATGATGCGGACATTGTTGTTTTACCTGTTCCATGGGACGTTACAGTCTCTTATCAGGCCGGCACTGCGAAAGCGCCTGAAGCCATTCTCGCTGCTTCAAGTCAAATTGATTATTTCTTGTTAGCAGATCCAAAAGCCTGGCAAACAAAGGTAGCCATGGCTGATATTCCTGATGTTTGGGAGGCTCTTGGTCTTGAATTAAGGATTAAAGCGGAGCGCTATATCAGCTGGTTAGAGGAGGGGAGTTCTGAGCAGGAACAAGAGGAGATGGAAAAGATCTTGACAGAGATCAATCAAGAAACTACTCAATTGATGGAATATGTGGCGCAAGAAACCACCTATTATCACGATGAAGGTAAGAAAACGATTTTGCTAGGGGGTGATCATAGTACGCCGCTTGGTCATATTGGGTCAATTCTCGCTAACCAGGCGGATGATGTTGGCATATTGCAAATCGATGCACATGCAGACCTGAGAATTGCCTACGAAGGGTTTACTTATTCCCACGCCAGCATCATGTGGAATGTACTGGAACAAAATAAAAATGCACAGGTAGTACAAGTCGGAATCCGAGATCTTTGTGAAGCGGAGGCTAGCATGATACGGCAAGATGAACGGCTCACCTGCTTCTATGATGAGCGCATGAAGGAACGCTTATTCAATGGAGAATATTGGTCCATCCTCTGCAAAGAGATCATTAATTCCTTACCTCAAAAGGTATATGTCAGTGTCGATATCGATGGACTTGAGCCACAATACTGCACCAATACAGGGACACCTGTGCCGGGTGGCTTGGGTTTCGATCAGCTCGTGTTTCTTTTTCATCAATTGAAAGCATCGGGTAAAGAAATTCTAGGTGCCGATCTGGTTGAAGTTGGGCATAACGAATGGGATGCCAATGTTGGGGCTAGAGTACTTTGGCAATTGATACAGTTGATCAAATAAGTTAGGCTTTCGTTGGATATTCTCGATGAAAGTCTAAATGCTGTTTATTCCTGGTTGATGCGGAATCCTTTGGGAATGGTATCATTGAAGGAGACACAATGCTTCCTTTTGATTTACTTTCCAATCGTCAGAAAATGGAGATAGCATTTGATGCGTAAACCCCTTTGCTGTATTATTGACTTTTCTAAACAAGCAATGATTTGAATTTTATAGATAAAGCAGTTGGTGATTTTGCTGGATGGATCTGGGGCTTCCCTTTACTTATACTAGTGATGGGAGGTGGGTTCTTTTTCATGGTGTATAGTCGTTTTATGCCTTTCCTTTATTTTAGGCACGCCATTAGGGTGCTCATGGGTAAGTACGATGAACATGACAAAGAAGGTCAGATCAGTCATTATGAAGCACTTTCAACAGCCTTAGCAGCAACTGTCGGCATGGGTAATATCTCGGGTGTTGCGGTGGCTATCACCATGGGCGGACCTGGTGCCATCTTCTGGATGTGGGTATCTGCCTTCTTTGGTATTGCCACGAAATTCTACACCTGTACACTTGCTGTTATGTATAGGAAAAGGGAAGAGGACGGTGAAGTTCGTGGTGGGCCAATGTATGTCATTACTGAGGGCTTAGGCCAAAAATGGCGCCCGTTGGCTGTATTCTTCTGTATTTTTGCCTTGATCGGAGCATTGCCCATCTTTCAGGCCAATCAATTAACAGCGGCGCTCAATGTGGTGCTTGCACCAAGTCTAGGTTACGATGCCGCAAACTCCTTTAGTGTCTTCGGGACCGATATTTCATATGCTTCAGCGATCATCGGCTTGATATTGACAGTGCTTGTTTCTACCGTGATTTTCGGTGGTATCCAAAAGATCGCAAAAGTAGCTTCTCGAATGGTCCCTTCCATGGTGGTACTTTATTTCCTGCTTGTGGTCTATATCTTACTACAGAATGTGAGCGAAGTTCCAGCCATTTTTGGCTCTATACTGGCAGAAGCCTTTTCTGGAAGTGCAGTGTTAGGTGGTGGATTAGGAGCAGTGATCATAGTAGGAGCCAAAAGAGCAGCTTTCTCAAATGAAGCAGGCATTGGTACTGCACCACTGGTGCATGGAGATTCCAGAACCGATGAGCCGGTACGTGAGGGCTTGGTCGCTATGTTAGGTCCTGCCATTGATACCTTGATCGTTTGTACACTGACCGCCTTGGTGATCTTGGGGACTGGCGTACATGAAGCTTATTTAGGAGCTGAGGATACAGGCTTACTCGGTGTGACGCTGACACTTGAAGCGTTTAATACAGCAATTCCAGGTGTAGGAGGCTATTTATTAGGCTTATGTATCCTAGTTTTTGCAGTGAGCTCCTTGCTGTCGTATTCCTACTATGGGGTAAAAAGTATGTCCTTTATGCTAGGTGTTAAAAGGGGAGGTATCTACAATTATATCTATATCGGAACGATCATTTTAGGAGCAGTAACTTCTTTAGGCTTTGTAGTGAACCTAATCGATAGCAGTTTTGCGTTGATGGCGATTCCAACAATGGTGTCTGCAATCCTTCTTGCACCCAAGGCACTTGCAGCTTCTAAAGATTATTTTGCTCGTTATAAAAGGGGAGAATTCAATTAACGCTGTTGATCCAACCGATTCAATAGGTTTCTGAATCTTTTGGTGTCATAATTGGCCATTCCGGTCTTACGGACGACTACTTTTTCTTTTGGAGAAATCACAAAGGTAGAAGGGACAAATCCGGTTTCATACCGATCAGGCAGTGGGCTAGCCAATTGGTAAATGGGCAGATCCAATTCCTTACTGACGATCCAGTCTTTTGCTTTACTAAAGTCTTTGTCTTCGGATATCATGAGAAAGACAACATTCTCGTTGTTTTCGAAATCTTGATAAAGGGCATTGATGCTTGGCATTTCTGCCACACAAGGAGGACACCAAGTTGCCCAGATATTCAGGAAGATGGTTTTACCCCTTAAGGTCTCAACGTCAATGACTTGACCATCTTCGTTCGTGACCTTGAAGTTATATGCTGCTTTGAGAAACTCTTCTTCATCGAGCCCACCCGCATTAAAAATGCCAGTTTTCAGGACAACACCCTGCACTCTACCAAAAACTTCTGCTTGGGAATTGGTCAAAAAGATCACTGCGAAGACCAGCACTACAATGCTCAATTCGATGATATCTCTTTTCTTTATTTTAAAGCCCTCTTTCATTATTGTCTGACCAAAGTTATGCGAAATAAGTTCAAAATCTTGCAGAGTTCGGTGACTTGAGTTGCAATAACCACCATCTTCTAGGAAATGTCACCATTTGAAAAACTCCTCATGGCCTTTTGTTGTTAGAGTCATAACTTGACATAAATTTTTATAACGATATGAAGCAATTCTTAAAATTAACAGCTGTAGTCACTTTGTTAATAAGCCTCAATGCTTGTGGCCCTGCCAACGGCGTATACTTTGACAACCTAGAAGATGGACAATCGGTAACCCTGCCTTTAACTGTTCAAATGGGTGTAATAGGGATGGAAGTGGAGCCTGCAGGTGAAGTGAATAAAAATAAAGGTCATCACCACATCATGATTGATGGGAGTTGGTTGAAAACAGGCGATATGGTTCCTGCAAGCAGCAAGGCCATTCATTATGGGAAAGGTCAAATTGAAGCCACATTGACCGAAGAGAACCTTTCCCCCGGAGAGCACACCCTAACGCTTCAATTTGCCAATGGATTGCATCAATCCTACGGGGAGGCATGGAGCAAAACGATCACAGTGAACGTTCAATAAGGTGCTTAAGATACATGCAGAGGGGGCTCCAAAAGCTTTGGGACCCTATGCTTCTGCCATTCGAACAGGAAATCTCTTGTTTTGCTCAGGGCAGACCGGAATAAATCCTAAAACAGATAGATTAGAGTCTTCCGATGTAAAGGGGCAGACACGCCAGGTGATGACGAATCTAAAGGCGGTATTGGCTTCACAGGGACTCTCAGTGCATGCCATTGTGAAGTGCAATGTCTACCTCAGCAGTATGGATAATTTTCATGAGATGAATGAGGTTTATGGTGAAATGCTCGAAGGACATGAACCTGCTCGAACCACAGTAGCGGTTAGTGGACTTCCTCTCAACGCATTGGTCGAGATCGAATGCATTGCTGAATATGAGGATTAGTTGCCCGTAATCTCAAGTTTTCTAGAGAAGGTCTTGATCACGCGTTCATTGATGTGCATGGGTCTAAACTCACCTTTGACATACATCTCCGCCTGGTCTTTGTAATGCGGACTGAAGATGTTACCCGAATTGCCAGTAGGAAGAATACTTCGGCTATTGTTGAGGTCTGAAAAATCGATGATCCTTCTCGTCGATGGGCCAAATGTGGCATGATAGGTTACATCACCGTCAAGCGGAAACCCGATATTATTCAATACTTCTGAACCGCTAGGCGCTTCCAAAGGGCCAACATTGAAATAAGGGCGAAGCATCGCTATTTGACCAAAAGGATGATCGTGCTCTAACAGATGCTGCGCTCCCCAGCGAATGCTTTCTAAATCGGACCCAAATGAAGCCGTTAATAGTGCCGCAGTACTTTCTAGGGCCCGATTGATGATGACTGATCTTGACTCTTTTTCACTCGTGTTGATGTCATTCCACCAGATGGAAGCTTCATGTTTAAGCACCTTTGCCATGCTGCGCTTGTAGGCATTGGTATTGGTAAATGCTTCGAATGCAACATCACTCATTTCGTCGGCTAATGCGGCTTTCATCACCTGATAAAGAAAAGCATGATATACCACCGGAGCACTTGCTTCCAAGCCATGTGAACCGTCCCATGACTTGAGAATTGTCAATAGTTTACGTTGGACATCATTGTTTGGCTCGGATTCAGTGATCAAAATCGCTTTTAAATCTGCTGTTGTTGGATTGATATCATCCATTAACATGGATTCCATGTATTGGACGTCGATCTTATCTTTGTTTTCAATCAGCTCAACTATTCTTCGACCTCTATCTTCGGGCAGGTAGTAGCCCGGATAAAGTGCATTCTCAATCGTATCAGGTTGGTTATTGGCGCTATAGACATAACCCCAAGGCGGGTTCTCTGCTTGTGGGTTTTGACTAAAGTCTAGAAAACCTTCGTATTCATCAGGGCCCGAGCCATCCAAGATCATTTTGGAATTCACTTGAGCAGGTCGTTTGGGTAATTTTGCGGATGCCCACCAGGCCACATTACCAGCCTTGTCTCCATACATTACATTTAAGCCTGCTGCATGAATCTTTGAAGCTGCATTGCGCACATCATCGATTCCTTTGGCCATATTAAATTCGTAGGCTACATCGAGCATCGAATTGTCAAAGGCAGTTAAGGCCCACCACATACTGGTCGGGGGGGCTTCCACCAAGCCTTCAACCACATCATTCACTATAGGACCATGATGCGTGCTTCTTACCGTAATGGTCACTGGCTCGGCATCTTTAACTTCGATAAGCTCCTCTCGGCTGATAATGGATTTCGATTCCTGGTTGAAGAGATAGGCATTTGGGTCATTCGGATCGATTTGTTCTTCAAAGAAATCAATATCATCATTCTCGAACATGGTCAACCCCATGGCGAGTTGTTGATTATGAACCAGTAGACCAAAAGGCAAACCCGCAACGAAATAGCCATAAACCTCGGTGTTTGGACTGTTGAGATGCGCTTCATACCAGACGGAAGGTGCCGCGTAATCTATGTGAGGGTCATTGGCGAATAAAACGGAACCTGTTGTGGTTCTTTCTGGAGAAATGACCCAGCTATTACTTCCTAACCACTTTGGTACAGGTAGATTCTCTAAGATCTGTTGTGTATGTGTGCTAAGTGCCATGTAAGCATCGGCATTTGGATAATTTTTGATGAGTGTGGTATTTGGGTCAACTGAAAGGCTAAGGTCGGCTAAATAGGCTGGGCCGAGCTTGTTCATCATGGTTGTTGCCCAAGGATCTAGTTTGTGTGCATGAGCAAAGCTGAAAGACATATAACCGATCACATTATAGATGTCTTTCAATTCAAAAGGGCTTTTTTCGACGCCTGCTAAGGTATATTCGATCGGGGTGTACCCCTTCTCAACGAATAAGTTGATTCCCTTAAGGTATTGCTCACTTAGTTTTAGTACCGGTGAGTCTTCTTGTCCCTGCAGCTGCTTAGCCATTTTTGTTGAGTATTCATCAATAGAAAGTGTTCTGAAGAATTTGTCAATCTCAAGCATTTCTGTTCCAAAGAATTCTGAGAGCCTTCCGGGTGCAATTCTTCGCAAAAGATCGATTTGCCAAAGCCTTTCTTGCGCGTGTAGATAACCGAAGGCTAAATAAAGGTCTTCATCGTTTGAAGCATATACGTGAGGAATACCGTAATCATCAAAAAAGACCTCGACCTTTTCCTTTAATCCGTCGATTTGCAATTGCCCTTCATATTGAGGGACCAATGACTGGGTATAGAAGTAGGCTGCTGATCCCAAGGCGACAATAAGCACCAAGATGATGATCAAAATTTTTTTGAGAATACTCATGGGAGATGATTTGACAAGACAAACTAATAAATCATCTGAAAATTGGGACTACGCGTTCTTAGCTTTTTGTCCTCGACCTATCAAAAAATAGAGTAAACTACCGATAAAAGGGAGCAGGATGGTCACCAACAACCATACGATTTTGTTATTAGGTTCTTGAAATTCACTCCTAAGAATGTCAATTAAGGCAATCACCAGCATCAGAAAGGGGATGCCTAAAATAAAAAGGAGTACCATGATTTCTGCTCCTCCTGGCATGCCTAAGTCGGGTATTATTTTCATATGTGTGTAATAAAAAAGGTGTACCCTAAAGTACACCTTTTGAATCAATCTCAAAAATCGATTTAGTCGTTATCGGGTAAATCGATATCAACGTTATTTCGATAATCGCCTAGCAAATGCTCTGAGAAGAAATACCACATCATTTGCTCATAGTAGTCGCGTTTACTGCCATAGCCATGTCTTGAACCTGGAATTGGCATGTAATCAAAACGTTTTCCAGCTTTCATTAACTCATTGGCCAATCGCATAGAGTTCGCAGGGTGCACATTGTTATCTCGTGTTCCATGCGTCAATAAAAGATGTCCTTTCAAGTTTTTGGCAAGCGAGGCATTTGTTTTGATGCGGGCATCCCAAGTAACTTCTACCGTTTCATTATCCTCCTCATCTTTCTTCTTTTTCTCAAGTCTTTTAACGCCATTATGCGTTTCACTCCACCACTTATTGTACACGTTATTATCGTGGTTACCCGCAGAGGAAGCTGCAGCTTTGTAGAAATCAGGATAGGTGAGAAGTGCAGCAGAAGACATGAAGCCACCACCTGAATGACCAAAGATACCAATGTTGTCTAGGTCAATAAAATCGTGACGTTCAGCCAATTGTTCCAAGGCACGCTTATCGTCGGCTAGAGCATAATCTCTTAAGTTTTCATAACCATAGGTGTGATAATACTTAGATCGCTTTGGTGATCCACCTCTATGGCCCATGCTGACCACGATAAAGCCGAGTTGAGCAAGTGCCGTATTGTAACCACCAGTGATGGTAAATTCCTTGCTACCTCCAAACGATTCAACTTGAGGGCCAGGATACACATAGGAGATCACAGGATAGCTTCTTGTCGAATCAAAATCGAAGGGTTTGAACATGAGGCCATGCAGATCGGTAATGCCGTCGTCCGCCTTAACTGTGAATTTTTCAGGCATTTGCCAGCCGGCATGTTTCAAAAGAGAAATATCCGCAGTTTCAAGATCGATGAGTACTGTTCCGTTCGCATCCTTTAGCACAGATCGTGGTACAACATTCGATGCAGAATAATTATCGACAAAGAATTTAGAGGATTCTGAAAAATTGGTAGTATGATTTCCTTCTTCTCCAGAAACCATTCGAAAATCCGTGCCATCAAGATTGGCTTTGTATATTTTGGCGTGATAAGGATCCTGACCTGCTTCTCTACCATAACCTTCGAAAAAGACCTTTCTTGCCGCGGTATCAATGCGCTGAACGCTACCAGTGACAAAGTAACCTCCGTTGGTGATCTTGTTTTTCAAAGCACCTGTCTGGCCATCATATAGATATAATTGGCCCCAACCGCTTTTCTCAGACCAATAAACCAACTCTTCTCCTTCGTTCAAAATCCACAAACCTTGCCACTCCCAGTTGAAATAAGGGTGATTTACGTCTGTAAAGAGTGTTTTGACTTCACCTGAAGTTGTATTGATGACCGCAACATCCAGGGTATCACTGGTTCTGTTCATTCGTGTGAAATACAGCTGATCGGATGTTTCTCCGGGTAAATAGGTGCTAACGGTTTGGTCTATATATTTATCAATATCAATGTCTAAACGTTCTTTCGTTTCAACATGGAAGATACTCAAATGCTCTTGTGGAACTTCTTGGTCTCCAGGCATGGCATATTTGTAAGCCTCCAATTCAGGCCTCGGGTCAGCGAGTTCGTCAATGACCCAAAGCTCACTAACTTTTCTAGAGTCACTTCTTCCAGAATATAGCTTCGAACCGTCTTTGAACCATCGGGCTACCGGACGATATCTTTTGGTGGTATCATCTTCTGTTTGTGCTCCACGACCTGCCGCAAAACTAAAATATGCTTCGCCATCAGTTGTTAACTGAATTTCGGTTGAATCTGCATCGTCAGAGCGCATCAAGTAGAGGTTGTGATTTCTTGCATAGGCGATATAGGTGCTATCTGGAGAGTAGTAAGCCCAGTTGCTTCTTTCATCCTCTTTTTCAGTGGAATCACCTTTAGTGACTCTTTTGGTCTGTAGGTTGAAGTGATAATCGAAATCATCCACCGTAAAGGTTAAGGTGTTATTGTCATCTTCAAGCTTTATGCCCTTCAAGTCAAGGTCATTGTGATTCCAGGGCTTTGCAGTTAATTCACTGAGCTGAGCAGCGAAGTCCTTGTTATCAAACATTTGCTGTTTGCTTTTCTTTGCTGGATCCACTACATAGAATTTTTTACCCTCTGTGGTGGTGTAAGTGTACCAGAATTTATCAGAGTCCTTGAACCATCTAGGGTTGACTCGAGTACTTTTGAGCATTTTACGGATATTGCTCGATTTGAATTTTTCAGCAGCTTTAAAATTGGCCTTGTGTTCTTGTCCGAATGCAGGGAAAAGAAGCATCAAGCCGAGTGCTAGACATATTATTTTCTTCATAGCTAAATTTATTTGGCAGGTTGAAAATAAATCACAGGAGAGCGATAAACAATTTGATTTGATAATCTGCCAAATGCTGGGATGGGCGGAAACAAAAAAAGCCACTCGTTTGAGTGGCTTTTCATACATAAGTTTCGTGAATTACATTTTGATCGGCAATTCGACCACAGTGTTTTCCCAGCCAACCATTAAATGAGCGCCGCCATCAACTTCTTTGAACATGATGGATAAGGCTTCAATTGGTTCTTTTGGAGAGCTGATAACAGTCGTTTTTACTCTAGCGACGTATTGGTTTTCTTTGGTCGTGTAATTACCCCACGTATTAAGTTTTGAGCTCAAGATGAATTCCCACTCTTTTTCACCTGGTACAGCGAACAATACGTAGGTTCCAGCAGCAATATCGACACCACCAAAATTCACGTTCTGGTAGAAGGTGATCTCAGGAGCTTCATTAGCACCTAATCGCCAAACTTGGCCATAAGGAGCAGCTTTTTCACCTAACATTTTTCGACCCTTCAATTGCGGTCTGCTGTAGTATAATTTAATCTTCAAATCTTTTACTGGTCTGCCCATGACCTCATCAAGAGGCTGTTGATCTGGGAAATAGGCGGCATCTAGAGGACTTGCATCCAATCCAGGGAATTCTTGTGCTTGTGAGACTATTGCGAATAAAGCTAGCGCCAGCGTAAAAATTGATCTTTTCATGATTTCGTTAATGGTTAATGTTGCTATTCAAACTGCCTAAGCCTCTTTTTGGTTCAGCTTAGCTATAGAAAAAAATGTAAGCAATGATAATGGCTGCAATGATACCAACGCCGTCTGCAATCAAACCTGCTGTTGCTGCATAGCGCGTATTCTTGATTTTCACTGAACCAAAATACACTGCAAGCACATAAAAGGTGGTTTCTGTGGAGCCCTGTAAAACGGAGGCCACTCTGGCGGGAAATGAGTCGACACCAAAGTTTGTATAGGTTTCGAGCATCGCTGCTCTCGCCCCTGAGCCGCTCAACGGTTTCATCCATGCGACAGGTAAGGCATCGACAAAAGCCGTATTGAAACCAAGAGAACCGAATAGTAGACGAAAAAGGTCGTTGATGTAATCTAAAGCACCTGAGGCTCTGAATACGCCGATGGCGACTAAAATGGCCACTAAATAGGGGATTATTTTGATTGCTACATTGAACCCATCTTTACCGCCTTCTATGATCGCATCATAAACATTGACTTTGTTTTTTACCGCCAGTAAAATGAACGCCATGATGATACTCAAGAGGATCATCGCAGAGGCGACGTTCGATATCACTTGAACCTGCTCCTGTGGAATAGATTGGAAGTACCACAAGGCCAGTAAGATCAAAAGGGTAAGACTGCCTAAATAAGCCAAAACCACTTTATTGAAGAGATTGATCTTTTGAAAAATTGAAACGGTGATAAGCCCTGCTAGTGTGGAGAAATACGTCGCCAACAAAATAGGGATGAAGATGTCGGCAGGGTTAGCAGCACCTTCTGTGGCTCGATAAGCCATAATGGATACAGGAATCAGCGTTAAACCGGAAGTATTCAGTACCAGGAACATGATTTGTGCATTCGAGGCAGTTTTTTTCTCGGGATTAAGTTCTTGCAGGCCTTCCATTGTCTTGAGCCCTAAAGGCGTGGCAGCGTTATCTAATCCTAAAAAGTTCATAGAAAAATTCATGAGCATAGGGCCGAAGACAGGATGATTCTTTGGGATATCGGGGAAGATCTTTGTGAAAAGAGGAGAGATGCCTCTTGCGATGATCGCGACAACGCCTCCTTTTTCACCTACACGCATTATGCCCATCCAAAGTGTGAGGGCACCGGTTAATCCCAAAGAGATCTCGAAGCCTGTTTTTGCCATGGCGAACGTACTTTCCATCATCGCAGGGAAAACTACTGTATCTCCGAAGAAGACGAGCTTAACCAAAGCAACAACGAAGGCAATGATGAAAAAACCGATCCAGATGTAATTTAAGGCCATTTAAAACTACCGTTTTGATTCAATCGCAAAATATATGCATTAGATGGACCGCTGCAATGCCTGCTGTCTCTGTTCGCAATCTAGTGTTTCCTAACGAAACCTTACAAAATCCATTCGTTTCTGCTTGTTCAACCTCTTCTTTAGTGAAATCACCTTCAGGGCCAATTAAGACCAAATTATGTTGCTCCTTTAGCAGTTGATCCTTCAGCGCTATCTGGTTTTCGAAATCTACAAAGGCGATGCACTTGGCTGCGGCTTCGTGTTTGCTGATCAATTCGCTGAACTTTTGTAACTCATTGATCTTTGGCAGGTGAAGGTTCCCAGATTGCTTCATGGCACTGATTGCCTTTTTTAATAAGCGTTCTGTTTTTAATACACGTCGCTCGGAGTTTTGGCAGAGGATAAAGCTTAACTCATCAACTCCCAGTTCAACAGCCTTTTCAACGAACCACTCCATACGGTCAAGATTCTTTGTGGGTGCAATAGCGACATGTTTGTAGGTAGACGATTTTTGCGAATAGTGTTGCTCAATGACCTGAACTTCCGTGTTTTTCTGGTGCACCGAGATGACCTCACAAAGAAAGAGATGACCTTTTCCATCGGTTACCTCAATTTGAGCACCATTTCTGATTCTCAGCACCTTAGCCAGGTGCTTAGATTCATCAGGGTCCATTTTATTGGAGTTTATGTCAAAACCTTCTTGGTAAAACAGTGCCATCTCAGCGCTAAAATAAGAATTGATTCTGCTAAAAAGCTATATTCGTTGAAATGAACCCCCTAGAGAGAAGTATTTACAAAAGCTATTACTGGATTCAATTAGCATTCAATTTGCTTTTTATCTCTTTCTGGTTCTTCGCTAATGAAGGGCTAGCCTTCTGGGATGATTTTACTTATCTCCATTTTGCGAACCAGATCAATTATGACTTGTTCGAAATCACGAGGAATCACTTCACCAGTCGAGTGGGCCTTATTTATCCGGTAGCTTGGATCATTCGATGGACAGGCATCAACTCCTATACCATAACTCTATTTCCACTGCTTTCTGCCTTATTATCCTTGAATTTGCTGATGTGGTATGGGCGAAGAGTGGCTGTTTGGGTTGGCGTTATTGGTGGGCTGTTTTTGATTTGCGATTACCATTTTCTGCACTTCTCAACCCATCTTTTCCCTGAATTACCCTTAGCATTTTGTGTCCTCACTGCATTGATGAGTTATGATCTGATGAACAGAAAGGAGGGAGATCATCGTTTTTTAGCACTTTTGACGGCTACGGCTCTATTCGCTGCCTTTTTGATCAAAACGACGGTTTTCCTAGTAGTCCCACTTTTTCTATACCTCTTTTTTAATGATAGCCTCAGAAGACGACGAAACGCCTCTTATTGGATAGTAACGATAGCTTGTCTTTTGTTTTTCTTGATCTTGAATCTGTTGAGTTATTACGAAACAAAGGGTGATGCATTTTATCGACTTAATAATATCTCCATCAATCATGAGCCAACGGTTAAAACCTTTTTTGACAAACCTTGGCAGGATACCCTGAAAAGGTTGACTTACCTACCTTTTATTGGCTTTTTGAGAGGAGGCTTTTTTATATCCTTTCTTTTAGCGCTTCCAGCTTTATTGAGTATCAGGAAAAAGGACTGGCGTTTGGATGATCCCTCAACCCTTTGGTCGGTATCGGCTTTGCTAATTCTCATCTCATGGTGGTTCATGAGTACCAATTGGAAATACTATAGTCCAATGCCTGTTGATACACGACACATCACGTTTGTTATTCCGCTCTTGCTAGTTGCAGGCATATTTTGGTGGCAAAAGACGTTTATTTTCAAGCAATCAGTAGATAAAAAGTGGCCGTTGACCCTTTTAATGGGGCTTTTTTTAATTCCACTCTATAAGATATCCATAGCAGATCAACGCAACTTTGACTCGTTGGAATTGATGTTTGAAAGAGAACTCTTGGGGAAGGATCAAAAGAAAAAGGCGACTGTTTTCACAGATGGACTGATCAGTTACGGGAATCCGTATTTCTACGATTTTAAGAAACCTAATTTGACCTATGTTTGGTGGTTCGAAACTGATTTAAGTCGCGTTGAGTTGGGTGATTTTATTCTGATCAATCCGGCATTCTTAAATGAACGTTACGAAGATGTAAAGCATATCGAAAAGCTGAAGGTCCTCATCGATCAGAAAGGATGGTCCTTGACATGCGAATTAGAAGGACAGGTGCAGTTGTGTGAGATCACACCATAAAAAAAGCCACGATTCTCATCGCAGCTTACTAGTTAATTTATGCTCATCATGCCTAGCCTAACTTTCTCAACTGTTCTTCTCCAGCTTTCATGATCGCGTATTCTTTCCATTCGGCATACTCAGCCTCATCCAATACCTGATCAGCAGAACCTAACTGTGGAGGGGAGAAAGTGAATTCGGATTCCCACCAAAGGCGTGCATTTTCACGTGCTTCTTCTTTGTTTACTTCAAATTGATTGACCTGTCCATCACCAATTAACCAAGGCTGTTCTTTGGTGGCATATTTTTGAAAGATCATCGTGCGCATTTTGGTGCCCATATCATCTTTCTTCTCGAAATGTGCTTTGGAGTAAGCCAATGTTTCTGGCTCTACCATTTTATTGTCCCAAAAGCGTTTTGATTTGATGATCTGAGCCGAAGTAAGCAAGTAACCTTCTCCAAACTCTAGAAGTGAACCTTCCAGATCACATGACTTGACCAATTTCTTTTTCTTTTTGCCGAAGCTAAATAATCCCATGACGTTGTATTTTGAGTTAACCAATTGCAATATGCTAAAATCTTGCTAAAAAGACCTCAGCATAAAGACTCAAAATAGAAACGAAGGTTGCACTGAAATTGATGTCTTAATCCTTTAAACGGTCTACCAATGAGATGTACTGTTCCATTGCCTGATCTTTTGATGTTCCCGACAACTTTTCCCAAGCATTGTATTTAGCAGCTGCTTTGAAATCAAATCCTCCGGGTCTTTCGGTCTGATTATCGCCCTCAGTGGCTTGTTTATAAAAAGCATAAAGTGCTAATAGATCTTCGTTACTTGGTCTTTCTGAAAGTCCATTTACATCTGCAGAAGCCTTTTTAAATTGTTCTTCTAATGTCATCCGTTTACTTTTAATGATTGATGAACGCGAAGCTAACCCATTTCACTAAAACTACATGGTAAGAAAATCTAAAAATATCCTGATTTTGATGCTCCTTATGCCATTTTCTGTCATAAGTCAAGATTATGATACGTGGTTTCAAGGAGGGTTGACTGCGAAAGTAGTGAGCGCGCGTATGACAATAGAAAGTGAGCTAGTGCGCACATCTGATCTGGAGTCAGAAATTGGGTATCAAATTGGTGTCTTTGCACGAATTAACATTGATAATATTTACGTAGAGCCCCAATTGCTTTTTTCAACGATCAAAACCCAACTTATTTTCAAAGATTTTGGTCAGGTACCTGGCTTCGATCCGTCCGCGAATTTTGAATTTAACACCATTGAGCTGCCCATTGATATCGGTATGCGTTTCGGTCGATTAAGAGTGAATACGGGTCCAAGTTTTAGTCTATTGGTTTCAGGGGAACGAGCATTTTTGAATGATGTAGAAGAAGTAACAGATGAGTACAATCGAATGAATATGTTATGGCATTTTGGAGTAGGAGGCGACTTCGATCGTGTTTTTATAGACCTTAGGTATGAATTTGGTTTGAGCAAGACTGGAGAAAGTCTCAGCAATATCATTGGTACTGAGTTTATTCCAAGGCAGCGTCAATGGGTTTTTGGTGTGGGATTTAACCTACTCAATGAGTAGTTCAAGCGATGGTCAAGTTATAGGCCAAAGCCGACGCCAATACCGATAGAAAATGAGTCAAAGGAGTTTATTCGATGATCATAGGAGAAAATAGGCGAGAAGGTGAATGTTTCCCCAATATGCGCCATGTATTCAATACCCATTCTAATCACAGGAATGTTTTTACCCTTTTCAAGCTCAATTCCGGGTCCTGCGAAAAGGATAAGATCAGGCCTGAGGCTGTAGAGGAGATCGGCAGTGAGTAAGACGGGAAATTCTCGTTTGAGATAAGTGTTGTCGTCTTCTTTGACCTCATAGACGAGTAATTCTAGGTCATTGTGTAGACCTAAGCCAAATCGTTTATTGATAAAATATTCAATATCAAAGCCAATCGATGGAATGGCCATCGTTGCCTTCCCTTGGACTGTCGTTTCGGGTAAGAAAGTATGTGAGATTACAAAAGTTAAGTGAAGTTGATCTAATGATGGTTTGTCATCAATCGGATAGTGGTCTTGTCCTAAAAGTTGCAAACTAAATAAGGAAATTAATACGACAGCAAAGAGTTTCATCTACTTAATACTAGGCTTTGTGCTCAAATTGATAGCACAAGATTAGCTCCGAGAATGAATCTATGATGTAACTTTTGTCACAATACAAAAGTTAGCCCAGACAGTTTGACTATTTCTTAATAAAAAAGCCACCTTCAAGGTGGCTTTTGTTATGTGATTTTAAATTGGAAGTTATTTTTTGAATTGGTTTGATATCACCAACTCTTTTGTTCCATGGGACCAATTGTAAAAGCCTTCACCTGATTTGACTCCCAGATAACCTGCTGTAACCATATTTACGAGTAGTGGGCACGGTGCATATTTCGGATTACCAAAACCTTCATAAAGCACATTCATGATAGATAGACAGACATCCAAGCCGATGAAGTCGGCCAATTGTAAAGGCCCCATAGGGTGAGCCATACCGAGTTTCATCACGGTATCGATCTCTTCAACACCTGCCACCCCTTCAAATAGTGATATGATGGCTTCATTGATCATCGGCATTAAAATCCGGTTAGAAATAAAACCAGGGTAATCATTCACTTCGACAGGTACTTTACCTAGTTGCTTCGAGGTTTCCATGATCAACTGAGTGACCTCATCTGAGGTTGCATACCCTCGAATCACTTCAACCAATTTCATCACAGGCACAGGATTCATGAAATGCATGCCGATCACTCGGTCAGCTCTTTTCGTTGCAGCACCAATTTTTGTAATGGGAATAGAGGAGGTGTTTGACGATAAAATGCATTCGGGTTTTGCGAAGGCATCCAGGTCAGTAAATATTTTCAGCTTGATGTCTACATTTTCTGTGGCAGCCTCGACTACCAAATCAACTGTGGACACCCCTGTTTTTAAATCTGTGAATGTCGTGATATTGTTGAGCGTCGATGTTTTGGTGGCTTCATCGATTTTTTCTTTAGCCAACATTCTATCCAAATTCTTTTCGATCGTTTTCATCGCACGGTCAAGTGCCTCTTGAGATATGTCTACAAGATGTACTTTGAACCCACTTTGGGCGAAAACATGTGCAATACCGTTGCCCATGGTACCAGATCCGATCATTGCAACTTGCTCCATCATTTAATCTTTGGTTTATGGTTATACTTTCTCAACAAAGATAATTAGCTTCAAATTGTTTGCGCTCAATTCTTCATATTTCAATAGAAATACTTGAATTTTGAACCAAATCGATGATTTATAGCCATTACTTGCGCTAAACATAAAAAGCGTACGATCATTTTTTAATCAACAATTGACCAAAAGATGCCATGGTGAAACTTGAAGTCTGTGCTGGAAATATTGAAAGTGCATTAAACGCACAGAATGCTGGGGCGGATAGGATAGAGCTATGTACTGAGTTATCCGTGGGTGGATTGACTCCTAGTTATGGTATGATCAAACTAGCCAAAGATTTGATCGATATTCCAATTTATGTGCTCATCAGGCCGCGCGCGGGTGACTTCAATTACAACCTACTAGAACTGGAGCAAATGAAGGAAGATATCATGTTTTGTGCTCAGGAACAGATCGATGGAGTAGTGATTGGTGCATTAACAAGTGAAAGAACAATAAACGAGCGAATCTTAGTGGAGTTGATGGGTGCAGCCAATTACATGGATGTGACCTTTCATCGAGCCTTTGATTTAGTGGCTAATCCATTTGAGGCACTCGACACACTAAAGGAATTGGGTGTTCAACGCATTCTTACCTCAGGAGGTAATGGGAACGCTATTGATCATGTAGAGGTGCTTAGCGAATTGATCGAAGAAGCCGACGATGAAATGATCATCATGCCTGGTGGTGGTATCCGAACAGACACAGTAACCAAATTTTTATCTCTAGGGGTACAAGAAGTGCATAGTTCTTGTCTTCAAGACCATCAGACTTGTCCTGACCTTGAACAAATTCGCTTAATGAAAAGGACCATAGCGCTATTTGATAATGAGGTCTAAAACGATTGGTAGATGGTCACTAAAGCCACCCAAATACGCGGGTCCCTGATAGGTTCTAAATGGCCGCTCATTCCCTAAAGCACCTTCTGTCAGTAGAAAATCAGCATTGAAAATCTTTATCGAATTTGCCATAAGAGAGGTTCGGCTGCTTTGATCAAGCAATCGTGCGGAAAGTACGAATTGATCGATGACAGACCATTCATTAGCAAAGCTATGTGTACCATAATGATACTCGGCGTCAGAGAGTACATTGACGTAAGTCTCACTTTCTGATAAATAGGACATGCTTTCGGAAGAAGGTGTATCATTGAAATCCCCCATAGCGATAAGAGATGCATCCTTGTGTTGACTTAGGATTTCGTCCATTTTTCGCTTCAGTTGTTGGGCAACGAATTTCCTTTTGTTGGCGGTTTCAAATTCACCACCATATTTAGAAGGCCAATGATTCATGAATACGTGTAGGGTGTCCGAATTATGAAGTATTCCTTTGGCATAAAGGATGTCACGAGTTTTTGAAGCTTGATCGAATGGATAGTTGATCTCGATGAAATCATAGTCGACCAACTCAAATTTATCAGGTCGATAAAGTAGCGCGACGTCGATGCCTCGAGGGTCTGGTGAATCCTTGTGAATGATCTCATATCCAACCGTTTTGAGTTGTGTAAATTGAGTGAGCGTTTGAAGAACATAACGATTTTCTATTTCACAAAGCCCAACGAGACCAGGTGCTTCCCATCCGCCTAAGGCCATGATCACTTGTGCTATTTGCTGTGTCTTTTTATGATACTTTGCTTTGTTCCAATAGCGTCCTTGATGAGGTAAGAATTCATCATCTTGAGTTAAGCTATCTTCGAAGTAATCAAATAGATTTTCGACATTATAGCTCACCACTCGAAGCAACTGTGCGCCTCTTAATTGATCGGAAAAACCTTCACTCGCTAAAAATTGAGAAGCTTGCGCTTTAGCACATATTGGAAAGAAAATTAGATTCAGCAAGAGTAGGCCTCTCAATAGAATAATGAGTGCAAATGCAGTGTGTGACATTTTTTTGTGTGTTCTTTGTATCAAGATAATTAGAATTTAGCAAAATGATAGAAATCGGTAAGAGACAACATTTAAGGGTGAAGAGGGAAGTCGACTTTGGACTCTACCTACATCAAGGAGATGAAGAAGTGCTTTTACCACAAAAATATATCCCTGAGGGAACACAAATAGGAGACGATCTGGAAGTGTTTGTGTACAAAGACCACCTCAATAGACCTGTTGCAGTAACCACTATGCCGGTAGGCGAAATTGGCGATATTGTGGGCGTAGAGGTAACCCATACCACAGATTTTGGTGCCTTTGTGAGCATTGGTTTGGAAAAAGATGTCTTGGTGCCCAATAAAGAGCAGAGCAAGCCGATGATCGTGGGTAGAAGTTATGCGGTCATCCTCTTAATGGATCATATGACCGAGCGTATCATTGGTTCGACAAAGCTAGGGGCTTTTCTCTCTAAGGACGAGCCTCCATATGAAGCTGGAGACGAAGTAGATTTAATTGTTTGGCACCCAACCGAGCTCGGATTTAAGGTAGTGGTAGATCAGCACTTTTTGGGTTTACTTTATGCTAATGAAGTGTTTGAACCGCTCAGGGCTGGCGATACAAAAAAAGGGTTTATCAAACAGGTAAGACCTGATGGTAAGATTGATGTGACGCTCAATAAAGCAGGGTATCAAGCAGTAATCGATAGTACGGATGTTGTGCTCAATGCCATACAGGATGCAGGTGGTTCTTTGCCTATTGGTGATAAAAGTAGTCCGGAAGAAATTAAGGAGCACTTTAACATGAGCAAGAAGAATTTTAAGAAGATTCTTGGGGGCTTGTATAAGGCAGGAGAGATAGAAATCAGTGATTTCCAAATAGCCTTAAAAAGTGGAAGGTCAGCATGAGGAATAGCTAACCTTCACCTAAACTACCTATAAAACTAAAACCAACCTAAGCTAACATTATGACTACTGACTGAATCGAAAGTAAATCGATTGCACTTTGTCAATGAATCCAACGTTACGCTAGATCTGTATCGATACTTTAATTTAGGTAAAAAATTGGAATTAGGAAATTTTGTTCTAGAAAATTCATGCCATGACAAATAAAGTTCTCTCTAGCGATATGATGGGCCAATAAATGAGTGCCGCCTTAGGTCAATTACCTGATGGTCAATTCATTTGCGATACCGAGCGAGGTAAATCGTATGTAGAGCTTTCTAGGTTGCTCAACGTGTGATTCGCAACTTTCAGCTGCATCAATGTAATAGATGTAATAGGTTTGGCTTCGCTTGTACAGTTCTTGTTCTTCAGGAGCCCCAAGAAGTTTCAGTACATCTTTTTGATAGAGACCGAGAAAGGCTTTTTTATGCTTATTGAGCTCTTCAATCAAATCAGGCCTTTTTAATAAACATCCTTTAGGGTCACTTTTCCATGCTTCGGCATCAAAAGAACCAACATCTACTTTTTTCAAACAGCCGCTGACGAAAAATATTAGGAAGAAGAGGAGGAGGATGGGGTTTCTCATGTTGTGACCTGCAGTTGTTTTTCTGTTGACTTGTATAACCAGAAAATCGAAAAAAGGATATAAGAAATGCTGGTGGTTATTGAAATAAACGAAAGGTCGTCAAATCCGATGGTTAAATAAAAGCCAGTGGAGACGACCGCAAGCTGTCTGATAATCTCTCCCGCCCTTGCCCAACTTCGTTGCTCAAATAGGGCACCAAAGCATACGGTGGAGTAAATTATTAAAGCGGCCACAAGAATTTTCTCTTTGAGGTGGTCATCGAAAAAATTGAGATTGAACAGGAATAATGCAGTTCCAACCAATAGGATCAGGTATTGAAAAATGATGTAAAAATTGAGTAGACGACCACCCTGTGCATCATATTTCTTGTAATTGCTTTTGTCAATATCAAATGGTGCACGGTATCCTCCTAAAGAGTCGGGCAACCAGCCAGGCTTCTGAAACAAATAGGTGATCCTGTCTTTCCAAGTCGGAATGGTCCGAATTTCTTTGGCCATATCTGCATAGTGTGCAAAATTTGCCCAAACCGGGTTCCAGCTGTTGAGGTTTTTTGTAATTCCGTAGGTCGGTTTTTCCTCTTCTTCTTTGAATGTCCCAAATAGTTTATCCCAAATGATAAAGGTACCCGCATGGTTTTTATCAATGTATTTTGGATTACGTGCATGATGAACGCGATGATGTGACGGCGTATTGAAGAACCACTCAAACCATTTCGGCAAGCGATCAATAGATTCGGTATGGATCCAGAACTGGTAGAGAAGGTTAAAACCAGATACGGAAACTAAAACGAGCGGATCGAACCCTATAATGGCCATCGGAATGTAGAAAAAGAAGGTCCAGATGGTTTGGGTTGAGCTTTGTCTTAGGGCTACGGAAAGGTTATATTCTTCACTCTGGTGGTGAACACTATGTCCACCCCAAAAGAGATTCACCTCATGACTCATCCGATGGGCCCAATAGTAGCAAAAGTCATAGGCAAAGAAGGCAATAACCCACGTGATGACACTATTTTCTACTGTTGTGACTCGGTAGAGCTCGAATATCAGCGAATAAATACCAATGGTTAGCACTTTCAGAAAGGCACCAGTCACTTGTGAGGTAACACCACAATTGATGTTGGTCACGGCATCGTTCAAACGGTAAGAATTCTTCTTTTTGATAGCGTGTACAATCAGTTCAATGCCAATGAGCAAGAAATAAACTGGTATTGCGATTACGGTAGGATTAAGATTCACAGGTCAACAATTCTCGCCTAAGTTAAATCGAGAAGAAAAAAGTAACAAACGAATTGACAAGCGGTTGTAAAAATTTCGAAACATAAAGTGTTAAAGAGGGCAATTTGTATCTTCGCCCCAGAAATTAGAATATGGAGAAGTTTATTGGATTCTTTCGAAGCGTAAGTTATTTGTTCTTTTTAGCGGCATTACTTTGGTCGTACGCCTATATGGTCGGACAGGCAGATTATGGCCTCGGGATTGACGGTGACGTTCCGCTTATTGATCGCAATGTTTATTTCTTCGCTGGATTAGCCATCTTCTTATTTGCAAACTTAAGCATCACTTGGTTCCTGAAAAGTCTCAAAAAGATCAAAGCTACGGAAGAGGGTAAAGGGCTGCGTAATTACAGCTTAAAGCAAGATCTCTTGATCTGGTTCAAGGGCTTTGGTGGTTTGGTTAATTTGGTGCTCTCGCTCATCATGTTTTTTGTTGGCTTGATGAATCTGTCGGAAAGTAGAGATGCATTCACACTAAGCTTTTATGTCTACTTAGGTCCAATTTTGTTAGTCGCCTGGTTTGTTTACCTGGCAATCATTTTGACAAAGAACAGAACGGTTTCCAACTAATTTCCTCATTTACAGTAGCCTTTTTAAAACTTTCAGAAAAGGCAGCCATTCTAGGTGATTTTTTAGATTAATAATTCTAAATTCCGCATTGGTATGGGCAGAAGCGTCCATGAATATCTCGAACTAGAATTGTTGAACTACTGAATGGCAAATCAGGAAGCGAACTACACCGAAGATAGTATTCGGTCACTCGATTGGAAGGAGCACATTAGGCTAAGGCCCGGTATGTATATTGGTAAACTGGGCGATGGATCGGCGCAGGATGACGGAATTTATGTATTGGTCAAGGAAGTAATCGATAATAGCATCGATGAACACATGATGGGTCATGGAAAGACCATTGACGTGCGGGTGTCGGAGCATAAGGTAGTTGTCCGTGATTATGGACGAGGAATTCCTCTAGGCAAGGTGGTTGATTGTGTTTCTAAGATAAATACTGGTGGTAAATACGATTCTGGAGCCTTCCAAAAATCTGTTGGATTAAATGGGGTAGGTACAAAGGCGGTGAATGCTTTATCATCGTATTTTAAGGTGCAGTCTTACAGAGATGGCAAAACGAAACTAGCTGAATTTTCACAGGGAGAGATCACCAATGATGCCAAAGAAACCACGGCTAGTGGACGAAATGGAACCTTGATCGAATTCAGACCCGATGAATCCGTCTTTAAAAACTATCACTTTATTCCTCAATACCTATACGACCTCATTTGGAATTATTGTTTTCTTAACGCGGGGCTTACCATTAATTTCAATGGTGAAAAGTATCACTCTGAGAAAGGGCTTTATGATCTGCTTTCCAGAAAATCAGATGTCGACCACCTGCGCTATCCAATCATTCATTTGAAAGGGGAAGACATTGAGATCGCCTTATCTCATACGAATCAGTATGGAGAAGACTATTATTCTTTTGTCAATGGGCAATACACAACTCAAGGAGGAACGCATCAAGCAGCCTTGAGGGAAGCTTTGGTGAAAACGATCAGAGAGTTTTATAACAAGAATTTCGACGCCTCTGATGTAAGGGCTTCTATTGTTGGAGCGATTGCGGTAAGAGTACAAGAGCCCGTGTTTGAGTCACAAACAAAAACGAAATTAGGGTCACAAAATGTGGCGCCAGATGGACCAACCATGAGGACGTTTGTGAATGATTTTATTAAGAAATCGTTGGACGACTATTTACATAAGAATACTGATACCGCCGAAAAGCTGCTCAAGCGAATTTTGCAATCTGAGCGGGAAAGGAAAGAAATTGCAGGAATTAAGAAGTTGGCCAATGAGCGGGCAAAGAAAGCAAACCTGCACAACAAGAAATTAAGGGATTGTCGAATTCATCTAGACGATAAAAAAGGAGATGAAGATCAGCGGAATGCCACCACATTGTTCATTACAGAAGGTGATAGTGCTTCAGGATCAATCACAAAATCTAGAAATGTACAAACCCAAGCTGTTTTCAGCTTGAGAGGAAAGCCACTGAATTGTTTTGGCTACACAAAGAAGGTAGTCTACGAGAACGAAGAGTTTAATTTACTTCAGCATGCGCTCAATATCGAGGATGGATTAGAAGGCTTGCGTTACGATAAAATTGTGATTGCGACCGATGCAGATGTAGATGGTATGCATATTCGATTGTTGTTGTTGACATACTTCTTACAATTCTTTCCAGATCTCGTAAGAAGAGGGCATGTGTATATTTTGGAAACACCACTATTCCGTGTGCGAAATAAGAAGGAAACGATTTATTGTTACAGCGATGAAGAGCGACAACGTGCGATTGCAAAGCTTGGCAATAAACCCGAAATCACACGATTCAAAGGTCTTGGTGAAATTTCGCCTGACGAGTTCAAAGGCTTTATTGGTCCAGACATGAGGTTAGAGCCGATCATCTTGAAGAAAGATACAAGCATTAAGGATCTATTGACTTTCTATATGGGTAAAAACACACCGGATCGTCAGACCTTTATCATAGATAATTTGAAGATAGAAAAAGACCTTGCTGAGGAATTAGCATTGGAAAAAGCATCTTAAAGAAGCCATTTAAGTATGAGTGACGAATTGTCGAATAACAGCGAAGAGCAAGAAGATAGAGCAATGCAAGAGGCCATTCCCGTCTCAGGTATGTATGAGAATTGGTTCCTTGATTATGCATCATATGTTATTTTAGAGCGGGCTGTTCCGGCCATCGAAGATGGGCTTAAACCGGTTCAGAGAAGGATACTTCATTCCATGAAAGAGATGGATGATGGCAGGTTCAACAAGGTGGCGAATGTCATCGGCCAAACCATGCAATATCATCCACACGGCGATGCTGCCATCGGTGATGCCATGGTTAACATGGGGCAGAAAGACTTGCTCATTGAAACTCAAGGTAACTGGGGTGACATTAGGACAGGGGATAGTGCGGCAGCACCGAGATATATTGAAGCGAGGTTATCGAAGTTTGCCTTGGATGTGGTCTTTAATCCACAAACCACAGACTGGCAATTATCTTACGATGGGCGAAAAAAGGAGCCAGTTACCTTGCCCGTCAAATTTCCATTATTGCTAGCACAGGGCGTCGAGGGGATAGCCGTTGGGCTTTCTACCAAGATCATGCCGCATAACTTCATCGAGCTGATCGAGGCGTCGATAAAGGTACTCAATGGTAAAAAACCAAAGATTTATCCTGATTTCCCGACGGGGGGAATGGCTGATTTCTCAGAATATAATGAGGGTAAAAGAGGTGGTAAAATAAAGGTGCGTGCCAAGATCGAAGAGTTTGACAAGAAGACTTTGGTCGTAAAGGATATTCCATACAATACCACGACCACTGGGCTGATCGATTCGATCATTAAGGCAAATGACAAAGGCAAGATCAAGGTCAAGAAAGTAGTCGATAATACGGCAGAGCACGTGGAGATACTGGTTGAGTTGGCCTCAGGGCAGTCACCCAATATTACGATAGATGCACTTTATGCCTTCACAGACTGTGAGGTAAGCCTCTCTCCGAATGCATGTGTGATCATTGACGATAAACCTCATTTTATCACGGTCAATGATATTCTGAGGGTTTGTACAGAGCAAACTGTTGAGCTACTTAAAAGAGAGCTTGAGATCAAAAAAGGGGAGTTATTAGAGCGTTTACTCTTCTCTTCTCTTGAAAAAATATTCATTGAGAACCGTATATACCGAGACATTGAAGAATGTGAAACATGGGAAGCAGTTCTTGAAACGATAGATAAAGGACTAGATCCCTTCAAGAAGGAATTTTATAGGGAGATCACCACGGAAGACATCGTTCGATTAACGGAGATCAAGATCAAAAGGATCTCTAAGTTCGATAAATTCAAGGCAGACGACTTAATGCGCAGATTGCAAGAAGAGTTGGAACAAGTTGAGCATCATCTGGCTAATCTGATTGAATATGCGATCGCTTATTACCAAAACCTTCTTGACAAATACGGTAAAGGACGAGAAAGAAAAACGGAGATCAGGTCTTTTGAAGACATTAAGGCCACTGTTGTAGCTGCCAATAATGCGAAATTGTACGTGAACCGAAAAGACGGTTTCATTGGCTATGGTCTTCGCAAAGACGAGTTCGTCTGCGAATGTTCTGACATCGATGACATCATTGTGTTTCGAAAAGATGGGAATTTTCAAGTCGTCCGAATCAGTGATAAAGTATTCGTGGGCAAAGACATCATCTATGTGGGTGTGTTCAAGAAAAACGATGAACGCATGGTTTATAACCTGATGTACCTCGATGGCAAATCGGGACGAACGATGGTGAAAAGATTCCAAGTGCTCGCCGTAACTCGAGACAAGGAGTATGACTTGACCAAAGGGGAGAGAGGTTCGAGGGTCTTGTATTTTACCGCTAATCCGAATGGTGAAGCAGAGCTGGTCACGGTTTACCTCACTTCGGGCGCAAAGGCGCGGATCAAAGTTTTCGATTTTAATTTTGCTGATGTCGACATCAAAGGCAGAGGAGCAGGCGGTAATATCGTGACAAAATACCCTGTTCGTAAGGTTCAGCTAAAAATGGAGGGCAAATCGACTTTGGGCGGACTTGACATGTGGTATGATGACAGTGTAGGCCGCCTAAACAGAGATGAGCGCGGAAGGTTATTGGGTAATTTCCAAGCCGACGATAAAGTGCTGGTAGTCTACAATACGGGTGAATACGAGTTGACAAGTTTTGAGCTCACGAATCGTTATGACCCGAATAGAATCACGCTGTTAGAAAAATTTGAGCAAGAGAAATCGTTGGGAGTCATTCATTTTGATGGTGAATCGTCGAACTATTACGTCAAAAGGTTCCAGATTGAAACGACAACCTTGGATAAGAAATTCTTATTCATCAATGAAGCTAAAGGATCAAAACTGGTCGATGTAGTGCAATCTGATGCAGCACAGATTGAAGTGACCTATTCGATCAAGGGAAAAAGAGAAAGACAAAAGGCCACTTTCGACCTAGATATG